>Ga0256407_10006654_pt1 | contig 17750 bp, 11 predicted proteins | sample RumenRJG_04DNA_FD_193489 | JGI IMG/M metagenome (GOLD analysis project Ga0256407, IMG submission 193489) | Bovine rumen microbial communities from Lethbridge, Alberta, Canada - RJG_04 | ecosystem: Host-associated > Mammals > Digestive system > Stomach > Rumen | place: Canada: Alberta...
GGCCCAAATCTGCATGCGGTCTCTCTCTTGCTCGGCCACGTCACGCACGATGCGGTTGGACATATAGATAAACCCGACCACGAGAATGACCGATGCAATCATGAGCCCCATCTTCCAGACGCGGCGCTTGTCATAGATGTTGCGCAGAGGTAGTTTCACTGTCACGACAGGTGTTGATATAAAAACACTGCAAAAGTAAGAATTTTCGTGCAGATGACGAAAAAAAAGCTTTTTTTGATGCTTAAAAAGTATTCCAAACCACCAAAATGATGGCTATTATGTGATTTTTGCATTTTTTATGACTGAAAAATTTTGTCGGATTCTAAAAAGAACGTAATTTTGCACTCGCCGTGAGGTCGTTGGGAAACGGCGTAGCGGATGCAGTTTGGGCAACTGTGCCACAAGTGGGCATAAGGCTCAAGGTGTAAGTATAGTTTTCAAGTATTAGTAATTATTAGTATTGGGGGTCTTGACTATGGATTAGTCGAGACCTTTGTTTATTTGGGCTTCACTAGCCGACAGGGTGGTCAGCCGGGACAAGATGGTGATACTTTTGCGTGTTATTTACCTTATTAGTTAATAGACGATGGAAAACACTAATCAAATGATGGACTTGAGCAGCGATGAGATGCTGGCTCTGTACAAAACAATGACGCACCTGGCCACCGTGAGGCGCGACTGCACTGTCGAGCGCGATGACGGAATTGACCTGGATGCCTGGCTCACGCTGAAGTTGCGACACTGGTATGCCCGATTGTTGCTGACGGCACCTGTCGAGTGGCTGCCCGTGGATGATGTGAAGACCGATGTGGCTCTCACGGCCGATGATCGCGGCATGGTGAGGGCGACAGTTCCGCAGCAGTGTGTCCGCCCCGTGGAGTGGCGACTGGCTGGGTGGCACAGCAGTGTGACGGCATTTCTTGCCCCAAATGACCCGCTGGTGCGGTTGCAACTCAACCCCTGGACTCGAGGCAGTAATTGCCGGCCGGTGGCCATTGACCACGGCGACCATCTGGTGCTGTTCAGTGGCGAGATGGGTGCTGCGCCTGAGTTGGCTGTGGCGCGCTGCGTGGTTCGCCCATCGGACGGTCGCTACCGATTTCATGCCGCAGCCTTGTCGACCTTGCCGCCCCTTGAGCAGTCATTGTGATGAATCAGAGTCTCTATGAGGGGGCTCTTTTATTGTTGAATGAGGCTAGTAAACGAATTTTTTTGAGCAAAAATAACGTGTAGTTCATTTTTTTTGAGTAATTTTGAAAAATTTTGGGGAAGTGTCCCTAAATGGCGATAGTTTTTAGTTAAGTTAACTTAACGCACCGACAATTAATAACTCAAAACAATAGAGACATGATGAGATTGAAACTCTTTATTCTACTTACGCTCATGGCTGTCCTGCCCGTGCTGGCTCAGCAAGTGGGGCTCTATGGCGTAGTGGTGGATGCGCAGAGCGGCCAACCCGTGGCTGGTGCGACAGTCTTGCTCGATGTGCAGGGCAACACCGTCACGACGGGTCCCAACGGCGACTTCCGCATCAGTGATGCCCGTCCTGGCACCGACATGCTGGTTGTGCTGGGCTATGGCTACAAGGACTGGCAGCAGTCGGTCGAGATTGTCAATGGCATGACCTCGGTGGGCACGGTGCGCATCGAGCAGATGGCCTTTGGCAATGCCGGCACCGAGATGGACAATGAGTTCCGTAACGACATGATGCTCACCGAGGCCGAGCTGGAGGACGAGGAGGGCAACACTCAAGCGGTGGGTACACTGACTGGTGCCACCGACGACCCGTTCTATCAGGCGGCCAGTTATGACTTTAGCATCATGCGCTTTCGTCAGCGCGGCTACAATACCGAGTACACATCGACCTCGATCAATGGCATCAACTTTAACGACGCTGTGCGTGGTCGCTTCAACTACTCGATGATTGGTGGCATGAACCAGGCATTCAAGAACAAGTCGATCGGTGTGGGTCTCGACCCCACCAGTTATGCCTTCGGCGAGATTGGCGGTGCCAACAATATCTCGACCTATGCCAAGGACTACGCTCCCGGCTTCCGTGGTAGCGTCGCCTACACCAACGGCAACTACCGCTGGCGCGGCATGGTCACCTATAGCACTGGACTCAACCCGCATGGCTGGGCACTGACGCTGAGTGCCGTGGGTCGCTATGCCGATGAGGGCATCATCCCCGGCTCGTTCTATCAGAGTGCCGGCTACTTCATCGCCGCACAGAAGGTGTTCAGCCCGCAGCACTCGTTGGCGATCACCACCTTTGGTGCCCCGACACGCCGAGCCAGTAACTCGGCTGTGGTGCAGGAGGCCTATGACCTGGCTGGCAGCAACCTGTACAATGCCAACTGGGGTTGGCAGGATGGCAAGAAGCGCAATGCACGCGTGGTCGAGAGTTTCGATCCCACGGTGCTTATCAACTGGATATGGAAACCCAGCATGAACACCACGCTCAACACCGGTGCAGCCTTCCACAAGTCGTTCTACTCATCGAGCGCATTGAGTTGGTACAACGCTCCCGACCCGCGCCCCGACTACTACCGCTACTTGCCCAGTTACCAGACCGACGAGTCGGTGGCCGCGTTCTACACCGATCTGTGGCAGAACGGTGATGACATGCGCCAGATCAACTGGGACAAGCTCTATCAGGCCAACTACCTGAACAACTATGAGGCCGAACAAGGACTGGATGCCAAGGGCGCAACCTATATCATCGAGAAGCGGCACAGCAACCAGGCCAGCTGGGCACTGGCCTCCAACCTCAACCAGCGATTGAGTGACCTGGTGACGTTGCAGGGTGGCCTCAGCGGCAATTACACCCGTTCGTCCTACTACAAGACGCTGAAGGACTTGCTGGGTGGCCGCTACTGGACCGACATCGACCAGTATGCCGAGCGCGACTTCCCCGAGAACCCCGACCTGGCTCAGAATGACCTGAATAATCCCAATCGCATCATCTATGAGAAGGATCGTTTCGGCTATGACTACGACATCAACTCGTGGCAGGCAGGTGTGTGGGAGCAGATGATGTTCACCACCGCCAAGTGGGACCTCAGTTACAGCCTCAAGGGCACCTACACCTGGTTCCAGCGCGACGGTCACATGCGCAATGGTCGTGCACCCGAGAATTCCTATGGCAAGGGCGAGGCGCACAAGTATTTCAACTATGCCATCAAGGCCAGTGCACTCTACAAGTTGGATGGTCGCAACAACTTCCGTGTGCACGGCTACTATGGCACACGCGCTCCGCTACCCAACAACGCCTATGTGTCACCGCGCACCAAGGATGATGTCATCGCCGACCTCAAGAGCGAAACCATCTGGAGCGTGGATGCCGGCTATCAGTGGAACTACCGCTTGTTCAAGGGCTCGATCATGGCTTTCTATACCGACCTCACGCACGGCACCGAGCGCTATGCCTACTACGACGACCAGTACTCGACGTTCATGAACTATGCTTTGACCAATGTTCACAAGGTATACAAAGGCATCGAGTTGGGTCTGAGTTACAAGATCACCCCCAGCATCACACTGAGCGGTGCGGCCAACATCTCGCGCTATCAGTACAAGAATCGTCCCACGGGCACACGCAGTTATGAGAATGGGACGAAAGAGGATATCACGGCCCCCGGCTACCTGAAGAACTTCTATGTCAGCGGTACGCCGCAAGAGGCCTATACCGTTGCGGTCAACTGGGCTGCGCCCAAGATGTGGTTCTTCGAGTTGAGCGGCACATGGATGAATCGGGCCTATATCGACCTGTCGCCCGTGCGCCACGAGCCGATGCCTGAACTCTACACCATGGCCAGCAGCGAACAGGAGTTGCAAGACATGATCAAGGCCATCGGCACGCAGGAGAAACTCAACGAGGCACTTGTGTTCAGCGCTAGCATCGGCCACGTCATCTACCTGAACCGTCGTGCGTCGCTCAATCTCAACCTCAATCTGGACAACATCCTGAATAACAAGAACATCATGACCGGTGGCTACCAGCAGGGACGATTTGACTACCGCAACTACACCACCGGCAAGTTCCCCAACAAGTACTATTACGCCCAGGGCTTCAAACTCTTCCTCAACGTGGGAGTGAAGTTCTAATCTGGGTTAAGGTTTAAGGGTTAGAGGTTAGGGTTTGTGCCCTAGCGACCCTTGAAAAAGTAACAACGACAATAATATCAAATAACAACGAATATGACAACCAAGAGATTTTACTTCTATCTGTGCATGTTGCTGCTGGTGGCAGTGACCACGGGCTGTAAGGAGGACTTTGACAATCCGCCCATGGTCGTGCCGCGCGCAACGCACACGCCCAACACCACTATTGCCGAGTTGAAGGCAAAGTACTGGCAGGACGGGCGCAACTTCTGCGACACCATCAAGGAGGACATTGTCATCCACGGATGGGTCAGCGCCAATGACAACAGTGGCAACCTGTACAAGGTGATGTACATTCAGGACGAGACAGGTGGCATCGGCATCTCGCTCGACGCCAGTTCGCTCGCCACCACCTATCGTGTGGGCCAGGAAATCGTGCTCAACTTGAAGGATCGCTGGATTGGCAAGTACAACGGCCAGTATCTGTTGGGTTATCCCGAGTGGTATGCCGCCCAGTCGACCTGGGAGGCCGGCCGCATGGCACTGGAGGTGTTTGAGGAGTTCTGCGAGCTCAACGGTCTGCCCGTGTCGGGTAAGGTGCAGCCTGTGGAGTGCAAGATTAGTGACTTCCAGGGCAAGAGTGACACCCAGACTCAACTCAAGTACTCGGGACAGTTGGTCAAGATCAATGACCTGACCTGGGATGGTGCCGACGGCATCCTCACCTTCAGCGAGTCTGACGCTACTACCAATCGCACCGTCACCGATGCCGACGGCAACCAGTTGACTGTGCGCAACAGCAACTATGCCGACTTCCACGGCGACCCGCTGCCTGTGACTCAAGGTAACTTGACGGGAATCTTGGTGCTCACTGGATCGGACACCTGGCAACTCTTCTTGCGCGACCTGGACGATGTGGACTTTGACATGGGCACCAAGGGCACCAAGGGCGACCCCTACACCGTGGCCGAGTTTATTGAGAATTCGGGCAACGGCAAGAGCCGCTGGTTCACCGGTTATGTCGTGGGTGCTGTGGCACCCGAGGTGACCACCATCACCAGCAGCAACGACATCGAGTGGAAGGCACCGACCACGCTGGCAACCACGCTGGTCATTGCCGATGCCCCCGATGTGAACGACATCAGCAAGTGTGTCGTTGTGCCGCTGCCACAGGGTTCGCGCTTCCGCGTGCAGGCCAATCTGGTCGACAACCCCGAGGTTTACCTGACTCAGATTTGGGTCAAGGGTGAGAGCGACAAGTATATGGGCGTCAATGGTGTGCTGGGCAACAGCGGCACCACCGACGAGTTCCGCATGAGCATCGCCACTGGTGGATTGACGAGCCTGAGCGAGGGCTTTGAGGGCGGTCTGCCCAGCGAGTGGCTCAACTTGATTGTGAGTGGTGACAAGAAGTGGTACACCACCGAGTTTGAGCAGAACACCTATGCCGCCATGACGGGCTACAAGGGCAACAACCCGCCCTTCGATGCTTGGCTCATCACCCCGGCACTGGCCATCAACAAGGCCGAGAACAAGAATCTGAGTTTCCGCACCCAGGTCAATGGCTATGGCAGCACAACCACCATCTTTGAGGTCTATGTCATGTCGAGCAACGACCCGACGACGGCAACATTGGTCAAACTCAATCCGACCCTTGCCACGGCACCTGCTAGCGGCTACAGCAGTTGGGCACAGAGTGGCGACCTCGACTTGAGCCAGTTTGACGGCACCTACTTCATCGGCTTCCGCTTCTTTGCTACCCAGGATGCCAACTATGCCACCTGGTGTGTCGATGACGTGAAGTTCAACTACAGTGGCACAAACCCGCCGCCCACGCCTCAACCCGCAGGCACACGCGCCGACTTTGAGACCATGAACAGTGGCGAGGCCAAGTCGACCTATGGTACTTATACCTCGACGGCTGGCTGGTCGGCAGCTAACTGCAACCTGCTCAAGGGTGGTGATGTCGACTCCAACCCCGTGTTCAAGTTCATCGGCTTCATGGACGGCTCGACCACCAACTATGCGTTCGCACCTTGCCTCAACGGCAAGACTAGCGCTGTGGGTACAGTCACCTCGCCCATTCTGAGCAACGGCATCGCCAAACTCAAGTTCAATTATGGCATGCCCTACGGCGACACGCACATCAAGATGCGGGTCGACATCGTGCAGAGTGGCAATGTGGTCAAGACATGGACTGTCGAGCAGGCACAGCCCGTCAAGTATCAGGTCTATACCTTTGAGGAAGCCGTGGGTGTAGCCGGTGACTTCCAGATCAAGTTCACCAACCTCTCGCCCACTGGCCAGGACAGCAATAAAGACCGCATCTGCATCTGGAACGTCAATTGGGAGAACCAGACTAGCGCTAGGCACCGCTGGTAAGCATTCATTATCTTGCCGAGCATGACACTGGAGCCTGCCCTCGCAACCGAGGGCAGGCTCCGTGCTATTTTTGTGCATGGGTCTTCTTCTTAATTCTTAATTCTCAATTCACAATTCTCAATAAATTGTAGTAACTTTGCAGGCCGAAAAGAGAGTCATGCACAATAACGAGAGTCTTAATCGTCTGGACAAGGCACCCATAGGCCGACTGCTGTGGGAATATAGCGTGCCCGCTGTGGTGGGCATCGTGGTGATGTCGATCTACAATGTCATCGACCGCATCTTCATCGGTCATGGCGTGGGGCCTGATGCCATCGCCGGACTGGCCATCACCTTCCCGGTGATGAATGTCAGTGCGGCCTTCGGTGTGCTCATCGGTGCCGGTGCCAGCACGCGCACCTCCATTGTGCTGGGTCAGCGCAACACTGACATGGCCCGCGAGATATTGGGCAACAGCATCGTGATGACGCTGCTGTTCGGCACCTTTTACATCGCCATCTTCGCCCTGTTCATGGACCCGATCCTGCGCCTGTTCGGGGCCAGCGACCAGTCGTTGCCCTACGCGCATGACTTCATGATGTACATCTTGCCGGGCCTGCTCATCAACAACATCACCTACTCGTTCAACAACGTGATGCGTGCCACGGGCTACCCCAACAAGGCGATGTACACCATGTTTATCGGTGCCGGACTCAATGTCATCTTGGCGCCCATTGCCATCTTTGTGCTGCACTGGGGCATCAAGGGTGCCGCTATCGCCACCGACATCTCGATGGGTGTGAGCGCACTGTTTGTCATGCTGCACTTTGCCAATCCCAAGCACGAGATTCACTTCACCCCTGGCACCTATCGGCTGCGCTGGAGTGTGCTGCGGCCCATCATCGCCATCGGTGCCGCGCCTTGCATCGTCAACACCGCCGGTTGTGTCATCAATGCCGTGATCAACAACACGGTCTATCGCTATGGCGGTGACTCGGCGGTGGCAGCCATCGGCATCTTCACCACCTTCACCCAGTTGCTGGTGACCTTTGTCATCGGCGTGTGCATGGGCATGCAGCCCATCGTGGGCTACAACTACGGCGCGCGACGCTACGACCGCCTCAAGCGTGCCTTCTGGCTCTCGGCAGCGGTGTGCTCGGCGGTGTGTCTGTTGGGTGCCTTGCTGTGCCAGTTGGCCCCCAGTGTGGTTACCCGCCTGTTCACCGACGATGCTGCCCTGCTTGCCGCCAGCAACAATGCGCTGCGCCTCACGACCTGGATGTTCTGGGTGGTGGGATTCCAGATTGTCATCACCAACTTCTTCCAGTCGCTGGGCGAGGCCAGCAAGAGTATCTTCATGAGTCTGATCCGTCAAGTCATCTTCTTGCTGCCCTTGTTGTTTACCCTCCCGCGCTATTGGGGCCTGAACGGCGTGTGGCTGTCGTTCCCGCTGAGTGACCTGGCAGCGACCATCGTCTCGGTGATCCTGCTCATCATCGTGATGCGCAAGATCACTCGCCTGCAGGCCGCACCGCATTAGACTTGGGTTAGACAGAAGAACAGGAGGACATCAGGGGTGCGGGTAAGATTATCAAAAATTATAGAATTAAAGAATTATTTGTTCGTCTAGTTTGTTGTTTAATTAGACATAAGAACAGGAGTACAAATACTAGTAATTCGTAGTTTGATTTTAAGAACAGAAGTTTTTCTCCATGAATTACCAGGAATTTAAAGAAATTTTTGTTCGTGTGATTTAGTTTTTTTCGATGTTTAATAGATAGACATAAGAACCTGTAGTTAATTGAAAATTGAGAATTAAGTTCGTTCGAGTTTGTTGTTTAATTCACAGACGCAAGAACAGAAGGACATCGGGGACCTTAATCTTATCACGAATTGTCGATTTATCGAGTGCTCGAATGCTCGAGTAATCGAGTTTTTGTTGTTTCAATGGCAAGAATTAGAGATTTTTTTGCGTGTAATTGGCGGTTGTCAAGGCTTTTGTCACAAATTATTTGTAACTTTGCCCGATATTTTTGTAAATCGTGACCAAACGAGAACAATGAATCTGGAATCAGGCCTTATCAGGGCCGACATTCTCAATTCATAATTCTCAAATCTCAATTGATAAAAGATGGATTATAATTTCCGCGAAATCGAACAGAAGTGGCAACAGTGGTGGCGTGATAATGGCATTTATCACACTGAGGTTGACCACGAGCGACCCAAGTTTTATGTGCTCGACATGTTCCCTTACCCCTCGGGTGCCGGACTGCATGTGGGACACCCGCTAGGCTACATTGCCAGCGATATCTATGCTCGCTACAAGCGTTTGCAGGGCTTCAATGTGCTGCACCCCATGGGATATGATGCCTACGGCTTGCCTGCCGAGCAATATGCCATACAGACCGGTCAACACCCCGAGGTGACCACGGTCAAGAACATCACCCGCTATCGCGAGCAGCTCGACAAGATCGGCTTCTGCTACGACTGGAACCGTGAGGTGCGCACCTGCGACCCCAAGTACTACAAGTGGACGCAGTGGGCCTTCTTGCAGATGTACAAGAGCTACTACAACACGGCCATCGAGAAAGCATGCCCCATCGAGGAACTGATTGCCCACTTTGAGCAATATGGCACCGATGGCTGCAATGCCCACACGGGGTCGACCGAGACCTTCACCGCCGATGAGTGGAACGCCATGTCTAAGGTCGAGAAAGAAAATGTGCTGATGGACTACCGCATTGCCTATCGCGGAAAGACGATGGTCAACTGGTGCCCCAAACTGGGTACCGTGCTGGCTAACGACGAGGTGAGCGAGGGCGTGAGTGTGCGTGGCGGCTATCCCGTCGAGCAGAAGGTGATGAACCAGTGGTGCCTGCGCGTGAGCGCCTATGCCCCGCGTCTGCTGCGCGACTTGGACACCATCGAGTGGACCGAGAGCATCAAGGAGACCCAGCGCAACTGGATTGGCTACAGTGAGGGTGCCGAGATGAACTTTGAGGTGGCCGGCACGGGCAAGAATCTGCTCATTTTCACCACGCGTGCCGATACGATCTTCGGCGTGACGTTCATGGTGCTCGCCCCCGAGAGCGAGTATGTTGACGATGTGGTCACGCCCGAGCAGCGTCAGGCTGTCGATGACTATCTGGACGAAGTCAAGCACAAGACCGAGCGTGAGCGCATGATCGAGAAGAAGGTGAGCGGTGTGTTCACTGGTTCTTACGCCATCAACCCCGTCACCGGCAAGGAGATACCCATCTACATCAGCGACTATGTGCTGGCAGGCTACGGTACGGGTGCCATCATGGCAGTACCCGCCCACGACAGCCGCGACTATGCCTTCGCGCGCCACTTCGACCTGCCCATCATACCGCTGGTCGAGGGTGCCGATGTCACCGAGGAGAGTTTTGATGCCAAAGAGGGCATCATGATGAACTCGAGCAACGACTTGCTGCAACTCAATGGCTTGACAGTCAAGGAAGCCATTGCGAAGACCAAGAAATTCATTGCCGAGGCTGGATTGGGACGCGTCAAGGTCAATTATCGCCTGCGCGATGCCATCTTCAGCCGCCAGCGCTACTGGGGCGAACCGTTCCCCATCTACTATGACAAGGACGGCCAGCCACAGCCGCTTGATGAGAGCGAACTGCCGTTGCAGTTGCCCGAGGTGGATGCCTTCCTGCCCACCGAGACGGGTGAGCCCCCGCTGGCACGTGCCAAGAACTGGGTGGCCAGCAACGGTCAGCCGCTGGAGTTGTGCACCATGCCGGGATTTGCCGGTTCGAGCGCCTACTACCTGCGCTACATGGATCCGCACAACGACAAGGCACTGGTGTCGAACGAGGCCGATAACTATTGGCGTCAGGTCGACCTCTATGTGGGCGGCACTGAGCACGCCACGGGTCACCTGATTTATAGCCGCTTCTGGAACAAGTTCCTCTATGACTACGGTTATGTGTGCGAGAGCGAGCCTTTCCGCAAACTTGTCAACCAGGGCATGATTCAGGGCCGCAGCAACTTTGTCTATCGCATCAAGGACACCAACAAGTTTGTGTCCTACAACCTCAAGGATCAGTATGATGTCACGCCCATCCACGTCGATGTGAACATTGTGAGCAACGATGCGCTCGACATCGACAAGTTCCGCGAGTGGCGTCCCGAGTACCGCAACGCCGAGTTCATCCTTGAGAACGGCAAGTACATCTGCGGTTGGGCCATCGAGAAGATGTCCAAGTCGATGTTCAACGTCGTCAATCCCGACAGCATTGTGGAGTCGTTTGGCGCCGACACGCTGCGCCTCTACGAGATGTTCCTGGGTCCGCTCGAGGCCAGCAAGCCCTGGGACACCAACGGCATTGACGGTGTGCACAACTTCCTCAAGAAGTTCTGGAACCTCATCTTCAAGGGTGACGAACTGCGCCTGACCGACCGCAAGGCTACGGCCGACGAGTTGAAGTCGCTGCACAAACTCATCAAGAAGGTAACCACCGACATCGAGAACTTCTCGTTCAACACCAGTGTGGCAGCGTTCATGATCTGCCGCAACGAGTTGCAAGCCCTCAAGTGCGACGCGCGCGAGGTCTATGAGCAGTTCATCGTCCTGTTGGCCCCGTTTGCCCCCCATGTGGCCGAGGAGTTGTGGCATGTGCTGGGACACGAGGGCACTGTGTGCGACGCGCAGTGGCCCAAGTGGAACGAGGACTACCTCAAGGAGTCGACCATCAAGTACACCGTGATGATCAAGGGCCGTCCGCGCTACGACATCTTTGTGCCCGCTGGCACCGAGGCTGCCGAGGTCGAGAAGGCCGCTCTGGCCCACGAGGGTGCCGCCAAGTGGCTGGAGGGTGCCGCTCCCAAGAAGGTCATCGTCGTTCCTAACAAACTGGTCAACATCGTCCTCTGACAAGAAGCAAGTTATAATTCAAGTTTCTAAAGTAGTTAAGGAGCCCCCTAACCCCCTAAAGGGGGACTACTGTTGTGGCTGCCACTTTGTACACCCCCCTTTGGGGAGGCTTGGCGACTACATAACTCCTTAACTACTTTAGAAACTTAAGCAAGCAAGAAGAAACAAGCAAATTTTTCAAAACCCAAACTCTCAAGTTTTGCAGGTTGTTTTGCAACCTGCAAAACTTGAACAAAATTAATGACACACTATGAAGAAGTTTATTTTTACTTTAGCCCTTACGCTAGTAGCAACCCTGGGCCTCAATGCCCAAAGTGAATGGAGAAACGAGATCAGTATCTCATACGGTGTGGGTGCGTTTACCGATCTGAGTTCGTCCTATCTTGATGGTATCTTCTCCGGCAAGCAGACAAGCTATATTGGAGCCTTCGGTGCGGAATACTTCTATCGCCCCAAGTCACGACTGGGCGTGGGTCTCGTGGGCACGTTTAGCACCTGTAAGTGGAATGAAAACGACAAAGCACGCACCAAGTACATGAGCATCATGCCCGCTGTGAAGTATAATTGGCTGTATCGCGACCACTTCAGCATGTACTCAAAGTTGGCTCTAGGTCTACTGCTCGGTATAGACTCTAGCGAGCATAGCGACAAAACAACGGCCTCGTTTGGTTGGCAAGCCTCGGCAGTGGGAGCCGAATTTGGCAATGCATTCAGGGGATTTGTCGAGTTGGGCTTCGGCGAACAAGGCATCCTCGTGGCAGGATTGAGATATAAGTTCTAACTAACGTGAGCTCGCTGAATATAAAGTGCTGTGAGCCAGTTCCTCCCCTAAGTTAGGGGAGGTGGCGCGAAGCGCCGGAGGAGTGTGTTGTTACAGCTATGGTGCTTGACACACGCCCCCGCCCTTCGGGCACCCACTCTAGCTTAGAGGGGGATTTGCTAACGCATTGATTTCCAGATTCAAATTTCATCGAACTCACGTTAACTAACGTGAGTTTCTAAAGTAGTTAAGGTGTTAAGTAGTTAGGGTAGTTAAGATGTTACATTTTGAGGGGTAAAGGTTGCGGTTGTAGGGACGGCGCTCCCGCGCCGTCCGCCCCGACAAAAGGAAATGTTGAATGCTTCCTGGAGGCGGACGGCACAGATTAATTAGGTTGCGGTTGGGTAAAACTCAAAGCAAGTTTTGGTTTTTCGCTCAACTTGCACTATGTTGAGGGCTATGCCCTCGAAATTAGGCGGCGCCTCGGAAATAAAAGCGAAAAACTTTGTTTTCGCTTTGTATTTCGCTCAACTTGCACTAATTTTGCCGAATTATTTATTATTACTGACGATGATGACTGACCGAAAGAAGATAGTGTTCGCGACCAACAATGCCCATAAGTTGGAGGAATTGCGACAGATCATGGGCGACCAATACCAGGTGCTGAGCCTGGCCGATATTAACTGCCACGAGGACATCCCCGAGACGGCTCCCAACATCGAGGGTAACGCACGCATCAAGGCTGAGTATGTCAAGCAGCACTATGGCTACGACTGCTTCAGTGACGACACGGGGCTGGAGATTGATGCCCTGGGTGGCGAGCCGGGCGTGATGAGCGCCCGCTATGGTGGCGTGGCGCACGACAGTGAGCGCAACATCGACAAGGTGCTGCGACTCATGGCTGATGTGCCCCTGGAGCGGCGCACGGCTCACTTCCGCACCGCCATTTGCCTGATCAGGGATGGCGAGGAGCACATGTTTGAGGGACGTGTCGACGGCCACATCCTCACCGAGCGGCATGGCACCGGCGGATTTGGCTACGACAGTATTTTCAGGCCCATCGAGGGCGATGGCCGCACCTTTGCCCAGATGTCGGGCGAGGAGAAGAACGCCATCAGCCATCGTGGCCGCGCTGTGGCTGCTCTCACGGCTTTCCTGCGGCAGGAGTAGGGTCAAGATTGAGCATGAAATCAGCAACGGGTCGTGCAATGAATGCACGACCCGCTGTCGTTGTTGGTTGGTGTGGCTCAGTAGTTATTACTTAGCCATCTCCTTCTTGAGGCGCTCGGTGAGCATGGGCACAATCTTGTGCAAGTCGCCCACGATACCCAGATCAGCCACGCTGAAGATGGGGGCGAACTTGTCCTTGTTGATGGCGATGATGAGGTCGCTCTCCTCCATACCGGCCAGGTGCTGGATGGCACCGCTGATGCCGCAAGCCATGTAGAGGTTGGGACGCACGGTCTTACCGGTCTGACCCACCTGGCACTCATGAGGCATCACGCCGTTGTCGACCATAGCACGCGACGAAGCCACTTGTCCGCCCAGTTGGTCGGCCAGAGCCTGGAGTTTGTCGAATCCCTCACGGTCGTGCACGCCACGTCCACCCGAGACCAGAATCTTGGCCTCGCTGATGTCGGCCACGCTCTTGTCGGCGCGGATGGTCTCGACCAAGCGTACCTTGAACTTGCTGGTGTCAAACTTGGGTTGGAAGTCGGTGACCACGCCCTGACGCTGCGGGTCGCGCTCGCGCTTCTGCATCACGCCCGGCCGCACGGTCGACATCTGTGGACGCGTGTTGGGGCAAACGATGGTAGCCATCAGGTTGCCACCGAAGGCGGGACGAGTCGAGTGCAGATCCATGAAACCTTCTTCCTTGGCGGGACACACCTCGAGTTTGGTGCAGTCGGCGGTCAAACCGGCACGCAGGCGGCACGCCAGACGCGGAGCCATGTCACGGCCAATGGTGGTAGCACCGTAGAGCACGATGCTGGGTTTGCGGGCCTCGATGATTTGATAGACGGCCTGCGAGTATTGCTCGCTCAGATAGTCCTTGAGTTCGGGGCAATCGGCGACGATAACCTCGTCGGCACCCATCTCAATCAGGGTTTGTGCCTGATCCTTGATGCCACAGCCCAGGAACATGGCAACAACCTTCTCGCCCAACACATCAGCCAGGTCACGAGCCTTGCCCAGAAGTTCGAAAGCAACGGGTTGGATCACGCCCTCGCGCTGCTCAGCAAAAACGAATACGTTCTTATAATCTTTCTTATCCATTGCAATGTCGTTTTTTAGAAGTTAGTGAAGTTAAGGAGTCCCCTAACCCCCTAAAGGGGGACTACTGTTGTAGTTGCCGCTTTGTACACCCCCCTTTAGGGGGGCTTGGGGGGCTTGGTGTCCCTACTTAACTACTTAACTTCTTAACTACTAGTTTAGATGATGTGTTTCTCTTTCAGTTTAGCGACAATCAGTTCGACTGCCTCTTCCTCACTCACTTCGTGCAATTCGCCCGGAGCCTTCATGGCCTTGGGGAACGACTGGAACACCTTGGTGGGCGAACCAGCGAGACCGAGTTTGGTCTCCTCGACGTCGATCTTGTCGGCACTCCACACCTCGACCTCCTTGTTGTAGGCCTCCATGATGCCGCTCACGCTCATGTAGCGGGGTTCAAAGGCGCTAGCCAGGACGGTGAGCAGGCACTTGCCCTCGACCTCCAGCACTTGTGTACTGTCCTCGTTCTCCTTGTGCACGAGCAACTTGCCGTTGTCTTGCATCTTGGCATCGACTACATAGGTGATCTGCGGCAGACCCAGGTGTTCGGCCAACTCGGGACCCACCTGTGCGGTGTCGCCATCGATAGCCTGACGGCCAGCGATGATCAGGTCATAGTCGAGCACGCGGCACAGTCCTGACAGGGCATAGGAGGTAGCCAGCGTGTCGGCACCGGCAAACTTGCGGTCGCTCAGCAGGATGGCACGGTCGGCACCCATTGCGTATGCCTCGCGCAGCATGACATCGGCTTGAGGCGGACCCATTGAGATAACAGTAACATTGGCACCGAACTGGTCTTTCAGACGCAGTGCGAGTTCAAGACCTCCCTTGTCATCGGGGTTCATGATGCTGGGCACGCCTTCGCGAATCAAGGTACCCTTTACGGGGTCGATCTTGATCTCGGTGGTATCAGGAACTTGCTTTAAACAAACTACAATATTCATTTTTCTAAGGAGTTAAAGAATTTATAGGAGTTAAGGAGTTAAGTAGTGGAATAGTTTGGCAGTGAAGCCGATAGTCTTGCGGATGAAGACGCGTCGTGCCAAGTTGCAACGGCCATGAGACATACGTCTTAACTCCATCTAACTACTTAACTACATAACTACTGATTACTTAAACAAATGACCGGCGATGACCATGCGCTGGACCTCGGACGTGCCTTCGTAAATCTCTGTAATCTTGGCGTCACGCATCATGCGCTCCACAGGATACTCACGCGTGTAGCCGTAGCCACCATGGAACTGCACGGCCTTGGTCGTGACTTCCATTGCGGTCTCGGCTGCGAAGAGTTTAGCCATAGCGGCATCGGCCGAGTAGGGCAGACCCATGTCCTTCTTCCATGCTGCGCTGCGCACCAGCAGGCGAGCGGCCTCGACCTTGGTCTTGAGGTCGGCCATCTGGAACTGCGTGTTCTGGAACTTGGCGATGGCGCGGCCAAATTGCTTGCGCTCCTTGGTGTACTTGACAGTCTCGTCCATAGCACCCTGTGCGATGCCCAGAGCCTGCGATGCGATGCCGATGCGGCCGCCATCCAGGGTCTTCATGGCGATGTTGAATCCCTTGCCCAACGGGCCGAGCAGGTTCTCCTTGGGAACGATGCAGTTCTCGAAGATCAACTCACAGGTAGCGCTGCCGCGGATACCCATCTTGAGTTCCTTCTTGCCGATGCTGAAGCCCGGCATGCCCTTCTCGACGATGAAAGCCGAGATGCCCTTGGTGCCCTTGCTCTTGTCGGTCATGGCCATGACGATGAACACGTGAGCGTATGAAGCGTTGGTGATGAAGATCTTTGAGCCGTTGAGCACCCAGTGGTCACCAGCGTCAACTGCAGTGGTCTGCTGCATCGCAGCGTCGGTGCCGGCATTGGGCTCGGTCAGACCGAAGGCGCCAATCCACTCGCCCGAAGCCAACTTGGGCAGATACTTCATCTTCTGCTCCTCGGTGCCGTTCTCCATGATGGGAGCCATGCACAGCGAGGTGTGGGCCGAGAGCACGACACCCGTCGTGGCGCACACGCGCGAGAGTTCCTCAACGGCCATGATATACATCTGTACAGTGCCACCAGCACCGCCATACTGCTTGGGCACAGGGATACCCATGATGCCGAGTTTACCCATCTTTTCGACGGTCTCGAGTGGGAAGCGCTCCTGCTCGTCAACCTCTGCTGCCAGCGGTTTCACCTCATTCTCGGCAAACGAGCGAATCATCTGCAGGAACAGTTGTTCTGTTTTTGAATAACTAAAATCCATATATTATCTCAAGTTTTCAGTTTTCAGTTTTTGGTTCTCAGTTGTCAGTGTAGGCGTGAGTCGCTGAAAACTGACAACCGAAAACCGATAACAAATTAATACTTATAGAATCCTTGACCCGTCTTGCGGCCCAACAAGCCGGCGCGAACCATCTTGCGCAGCAGTGGGTGAGGACGATACTTGGGATCGCCAAACTCGTTGTAGAGCACTTCCATGATGGCCAGGTTCACATCGTTGCCAATCAGGTCGGCGAGTGCCAACGGACCCATCGGGTGATTAGCGCCCAGCATCATGCACTTGTCGATATCCTCGGCGCTGGCGATGCCATCGGCCAGGATGCCCACAGCCTCGTTGATCATCGGGATGAGGATGCGGTTGACGACAAAGCCAGGAGCCTCGTTGACGGGCACCGGAGTCTTGCCAATCTCGGTAGCCAGGTCGATGATGCACTGGGCAGTCTCGTCGCTGGTGAGTTGGCCCTTGATGACCTCGACCAGAGCCATGCGGTCGGCGGGGTTGAAGAAGTGGCAGCCGATGAACTTGTCGGGGCGGCTGGTCACAGCGCCAATCTCAGTGATTGAGAGCGACGACGAGTTGGTGGCAAAGATGGTCTCGGGCTTGCAGATCTTGTCAAGTTCGGTAAAGACATCCTTCTTGAGTTGCATGTTCTCGACGGCAGCCTCGATGACGAGGTCAGCATCGGCAAAGGTTGCATAGTCGGTTGTCGTGGTGATGTTGGCCAGGATGGCTTTCATCGCGTCTTCGGTGATTTTACCTTTCTCAACCAACTTGGCATAGCCCTTGTTGATCGAGGCCATAGCCTTGTCGAGGCTGGCCTGTGTGCGGCTCTTCATGACGACGGGCATCTTGGCAGCAAAAGCCTTGACAATACCCTTGGCCATGGTACCGGTTCCAATGACACAAATTTTCATATCGCTAGGTTTTTAAAGTTTTTTCGTTCTCTTTCTTTGATGAGGCTAGATGTTCTAGATACTCTAGATTAGTCTAGACATTCTAGATTTTCTAGGCTCTTAGTGGTTTGTAAACGTGGGCTTGCGCTTGTTGAGGAATGCGTCCATGCCTTCCTTCTGGTCGGTGGTGG
>Ga0256407_10006656_pt1 | contig 17749 bp, 14 predicted proteins | sample RumenRJG_04DNA_FD_193489 | JGI IMG/M metagenome (GOLD analysis project Ga0256407, IMG submission 193489) | Bovine rumen microbial communities from Lethbridge, Alberta, Canada - RJG_04 | ecosystem: Host-associated > Mammals > Digestive system > Stomach > Rumen | place: Canada: Alberta...
AATTGCCTTGCAATTTTTTCTTATGTATAATATAAAGATAAATTTTTATTTTTAAAAAATATATTAATTGTTATGAAAACCAAGAAAAACAAATCAATTTTTGTATGCCAGCAATGCGGATACGAATCGGTAAAATGGTTGGGTAAATGTCCGGGTTGTTCCAGCTGGAACAGCTTTGTTGAAGAACAGCCGAAAATAGAACTTACAAGTAACCAAAATTCAAGGCAACTTACGGGCTTTTCTTCCGGAACATTTGCTTTAAACGATGTTACCGTTAAAAGTTTTGAAAGAGTAAAAACAAATATTAAAGAATTCGATAATATGATTGGCGGCGGTATTGTGCCAGGCTCTTTAACTTTACTTGGCGGTGCACCGGGTATCGGAAAATCCACCTTGATGTTACAGATTTCAAGTGCATTATCCAAAAACGGAACGGTTTTATATATTTCAGGTGAAGAATCTTTATCTCAGGTAAAATCAAGAGCAGACAGATTAAATATAGATAAAGGCAATATTTTTCTTGCTTCGGAAACTAATCTTGAAAATATTATTCAGGCAATAAATAAAATAGAACCGAAATTTTTGGTTATAGATTCCATACAAACTACATATCATCCTGAATTTACATCCGCTCCGGGTTCGGTGGGACAAGTCAGAGAATGTGCCGCGGAACTTTTAAGAATAGCAAAATCAAAACATATTACCGTATTTTTGTTAGGGCATGTAACAAAAGACGGAGATTTGGCGGGACCGAGAGTTTTGGAACATATAGTTGATACTGTTTTATATTTTGAAAATGAAAAACAACAAATATACAGAATTCTCAGAGCACATAAAAACAGGTTCGGACCTACAAGCGAAATAGGTATTTTTGAAATGAAAGGTGACGGCCTTAGTGAAGTTCAAAATCCGTCATTGATTTTTTTGGGAGAGAGATCTGTAAATGTTGCGGGAAATATTATTTCCGCATCCATGGAAGGAACAAGACCTCTTTTGTTGGAAATACAGTCTCTCGTATCAAGAACAAATTTCGGTTTCCCGAGAAGAATGGTTTCGGGATATGATTTAAACAGGGTAACAATTATTATAGCCGTTCTTGAGAAAAGAATAGGAATACCGTTGGATAATCAAGATGTGTTTATTAATATTGCAGGTGGTATGAAAGTAAAAGAAACGGCAATAGATTTGGCTATTGCTTGCGCAATCGCATGTGCAAATGCAAATATTGTTTGTCCGTCGAAAACAATAGTTTTCGGAGAAGTCGGTTTGGCAGGTGAAGTAAGAGCAATAGGACAGGTGCTGGAAAGATTGACGGAAGCACAAAAGCTCGGTTTTACAAAAGCAATAATTCCGAAAAGTAATATGAAAACATTACATTATAAAGGAAATATGAATATTGTCGGTGTGGATAATGTTTATAATGCAATACAAAATATAAAAGAGTAAAAATATAGGAGAAGTAAAATGATTAGATTTTCAACAGCTGGTGAATCACACGGACAGGGATTGGTAACAATTCTTGAAGGAATACCGGCAGGATTAAATATTAACAGTGAAGATATTGATGTTGATCTTGCCAGAAGACAAAAAGGATACGGCAGGGGCGGAAGAATGAGAATTGAAACCGACCAGGTTATAATTCTTTCCGGAGTAAGATTTGCAAAATCTATAGGATCGCCTATAGCTATGGCTATAAAGAACAGAGATTGGGAAAACTGGAAATATATGATGACTCCAACGGGAGTAGATATAGACGGTAAACATTTGCATAATCCAAGACCGGGACATGCCGATTTGGCAGGTCTTATAAAATACGGCACACATGATTTCAGAGATATTTTAGAAAGATCTTCTGCAAGAGAAACCGCTGCAAGAGTTGCCGTAGGTTCCGTATGCAGAGCATTATTGAAAGAGTTCGGAATAAATATATTTTCTTATGTTGAAGAAATAGGTAAAGTGAAAATGGGTGCTGTTGCACATAATGAATTACAACATAATGCTGAAATGTCTTTTGTAAGATGTCCGGATAAAGTTGCAACAAAAAAGATGATTCAGTTGATAAGAAAAACAAGTTCAAACGGTGATACATTGGGCGGAAAATTTAAAGTTGTTGCCGAAAATGTTCCTGTAGGGCTCGGCAGTCATACACAATGGGATTTAAAATTGGACGGGAGACTTGCACAAAGTTTGATGTCTATACAAGCGGTAAAAGCCGTAGAAGTGGGATACGGTACAAAACTTGCAAGATTGTTGGGTTCGGAAGTTCACGATGAAATTTATTATTCCGACAAAAAAGGTTTCTATAGAAACACAAACAGAGCAGGCGGAATAGAAGGCGGTATTTCAAACGGACAAACGTTGGAAGTTACTTGTACAATGAAACCTATTCCTTCACTTGTAAAAGCTTTAAAATCCGTAAATGTTCATACCAAAAAAGCATCAAAAGCCGAAGCTGTAAGAAGTGATGTTTGTGCTGTTCCTGCAGCAGGTATTGTAGGGGAAGCAGCCGTTGCTTTTGAATTGGCAAGAGCTATGGTTGAAAAGTTCGGCGGCGATAATATTGAAGATATGAAAAATAATTTTGATTCTTATATGAAAAGAGTACGGGAAATATAAATATTGAATCTATAATCTTTTATATTAAAATAACCCTCGGTTTTACCGGGGGTTATTTATTTTTCAATTATCAGTTTGCTGTCTTGAATTTTGTAAATGCGGTCGCATTTTTCAATGGTAGTTAATCTGTGTGCAACAATAATCATTGTAAGTTTTCCGTACAAATGTTCTATTGCCTGCATTACCGCAGATTCCGTTTCGTTATCCAATGCCGAAGTTGCTTCATCTAAAATAAGTAATTGAGGTTTGTTGTATAATGCCCTTGCTATTCCTATTCTTTGTCTTTGTCCGCCGGACAATCTTATACCTCTTTCACCTACTATTGTATTTTCTTTATCGGGCAAAGAATCAATAAAATCTTTCAACTGAGCTTGTTCTGTAACTTGTTTAAATAATTGTTCGTCTATATCTTTATTGGAATAAAAAAGTATATTGTTTTTTATTGTGTCATCGGTTAAATATATAAATTGAGGAACATATCCTATTATTTTTGACCATGATTTTTTATTGTTATGTATATTTATATTATCAACGGTTATTTTGCCGTCGGTTGGTTTTAATAAACCGAGTATAATATCTATTAATGTAGTCTTTCCCGAACCTGTTTTTCCTACAAACCCTATGGATTGTCCTTCTTTTATATCAAAAGAAATATTTTTTAAGATATCTCTTTGAGTATTCGGGTATTTATAAGAAATGTTTTGTACTTTTATTCCTTTTGATAAATCAATTTCTTTTCCTTCTTCTGCGGTTTGTTCATCAATTTTTGTTAAATTCAAATCGTTATAAACCACATTTAACGAAGGTCTGTAGAAAATCAAGCAAGTTACTGCAATTTGTATTCTGTTTAATGAAGGCATTAGTCTGAAAGCTGCCATTGCAAATACGGCAATTTGTGTAATAATATTTGTTGCATTTATACCGCTGTTTAATAAAAATATTATTATTAAAAGTATCAGTATTACAACAAAAGATTCTATAAAAAGTCTCGGAACACTTTGAAGAAAATTAAACTGTTTTTGTGCGGAAGAAAAATTTGATATGTTTTCATAATATTTGTCTATAAAAAATTTTTCGGCTTGTAAACATTTTATGTCTTTTATTGCTCCGAAAGCTTGTTGAATGCTTTTAATCATAAGAGATTCGCTTTGTTGGCTTTTTAAACCTATTTGTTTAAGTTTTGCTTTTAATTTCCTGAAAACAACAAAGAAACTTAACAGGAAAAATATTATTAAAGATATGGTCATAATTTTATTTATGAAAAATAAAAATATAACTATAAGAGATAAAACTATCAATTCCGTAAAAAGCGAGAATAAATTTACCAAGAAATGAGAACAATTTAATGTATCTCTTGTAATGGTTCTTACAAGAGTGGAAGAGTTCAAATTAAGGTGATATGCATACGGCTGATTTAAGTAAAAAGATATTAAATATGAAGATATTTCTTTTTGAGCATCGTAAAATATTTTATATTGGAAATAATAAACAACAGCCAAATAAACATTTTTAAAAATGTAAGTTAATATAAGAAATATTGCCAAATATATTAAAAAAACATGAGGCCAATTTATATTTAAAAAATCATATATGCTTTTTAATATTTTATTTGTTTGTATGATATCAGGATTTAATACTATATTTATAAACGGAGCGACCAACGATATTCCGAAAAGTTCAAGACAACCTGAAATAACAATTGCCACAAACAAAAAACAAAATAAAATTTTTTGTTTTTTATTATAAATATGTCTGATTTTATGAAAAATATCTTTTATTGCATAAAACATAACAGAATTTTATCAATATTGAATAAAAAAAACAATAAATAATTTACATTTTCAAAGCAAATAAAATATAATTGTATTATGAAACTGAAAAAATTGATATCGATAGTATTAATTAACAGCTTTTTATTTTCTTTTGTATATGGAAACAGCATTGCCGAAATATTGTTAATAAAAAAAACGGAAGAAAATAATAATGTTAGTTTATTTAAAGATTTTGATTTTATAAAAGAATATGGAAAAGCAGTAAAAAGTTATATAGGTAAAGAAAGAAACAAAATAATAATAAATATTCAAAATATACAGGATAATTCTGTACAAAAAAATATAATTAATATACTGGATAATATAAATAAAAAATACAATATAGATGTTATTTGTTTAGAAGGTATTTATGATGTTGCAGATACGGATTGGTTCTTTAAAAAATTAAAAGACAGCAAAAATAAAGATATTGTATTGAATAAATTATTGGAATCAAATATTCTTTCCGGAACAGAATATTATTTTTTTAAAAATACCAGCAGTGAATTACTAAAAAATGTTGAAGATAAAGAATTATATCTTTATTGTTTAAATTTATATGAACAAATAAAGGAACAAGAACCTTATACTGATTTAATATTATCGGAAATAGAAAAATCAATAAATGTTTTGCTGAACAATAAAAAAATTTATATTAAAGAGAGCAGAACGGAACGGGAACTTTTATTTATAAAAAATTTTATTCCTTATTTAACGAAATATTTAAAAATTCAAGTTAATAAAGAAGAATACGAATATTATAGAAAAAATATAAAATTATATACGGAGTTATACAATAAATATATAGATAATAAAGTATTAAGTCTTTTAAATAAAAGTTTTTTAAAAGCAGATGAGTTCTATAAAAAAAATTTTGAAAGGCACGAACTTTTTATTGATAATGTTTTTAACCTGCATGATAAAAAAGAAAACAGTATTAGCATTATTATAACTAATCCGTTTTTTTCTTCTCTTAGCAGTGATGTCTTTGAAATAAATGATATTTCATATATTGAAATAGTTCCTAATAACAGTAAAGATATAATAAATAATAATTATTTGATATCGGAAGAATCTCCGTTAGTATCTGTTAATGCAAGAAAACGAATATTTTCTTTCTTCAAAAAAAGAAACAACAATAATAATAAAGAAATAATTAATAAAAATAAAATAAAAAAAATAAAGAATTTAATTGCTGTGGCAAAGATACTTGAAAGTGATGACAGTAGTATTATAAGAACTCTTTTGGCTTTAATAAAGAAGAATATTGATGTTAATTTAATTCCGGAAATAAAAGTTTATTTGCTTGGTTTTATCAATTTAAAAAAACTTGGATTCTGTTTAATAAATAATATAAATTTGGATAATCTTATTGTCTCTTCATTAATAAAATTTAATGTAAGTAAAATGCCGTATAATTTTATGTTAAGTATAAAAAATTTATATAAATTACTGTTTTATAAAACTTATTATAATCATTATATAAAAAAAGGGTTGTTGTCTGTTGAAGAAATTGAAAACAGAATAAATGATAATGTAATGTTGTCAAATGAAATATCGTTGGAACAATTAAAGAACAGAGATTTTAACGGTAAAACATTTAAATATATTATAGGATTTACAACTTTTTTTGATACGGAAAGAGGAGTGAAAGATGAATTTTTCAGGGAAACACAAATTGAACAATATTTGAATGTTCTTATAAATAAATACGGAAAAGAAAATATTCTTATAGTCTCAAAGGCAATAGATTTAGGCGGAATATTTAATGTCTATAATTTATCAAGCAGGTTAGGACTTAAAACTTTAGGTATTATATCCGAAAATACACTGAATAAATATAAAAATTTTATAATGGGTTGTGATTATTACAGAATTACAGATTCTCAACATGAAGATATAAATGAGTTAGGAGACGAAAGTGCGGAATTTGTTGATTTGATTGATGAATTATTTGTGTTTGGAGGAGAAGAAGTTTCTGCCAACGAAATAAAATCAGCTGCTGATAAAAATAAAAAAATTATATTGTTTACGGGAATAAAAAAGCTTGCGAATACTTTCGGACAAGCCGAAATGTCTTATGAGTCTTTGACAATAAACGGTAAGCAAAAAATTCAAAACAGAATAGAAATGTTACAAAAAAATGAAAATCCGAGAAAATCTCAAAAGACGGAGTTGGAAAGTTCCATTAAATCGTTAAATTTCTTTAAAGATTATAATTTGTTAAATAAAATAAATAAACTGATATTTATTGATGATAATTATGTGAAAAACTATTTCCTTTTTTGCTGCAGTTTTTTAAAATCACTGTGTAATAAAACTAATTTTTTACCGGTTCATAATTTGAATAATATTATTATGTACAAAGAATGGTTTGAACAAAAAAACAGTGTTTGTAAGGCGATATTAATAAACAGCTTGTTATTTGGTGTTGTTATCGGTATTCCAAAAGATATTATTTCTTCAAATTTGGAAGAGATTAAAATTTTTGATAATAGTATGTTTTTATTAAATAATCAAAATTTAAGTTCCATTTTGCCGTTTACTTTATCAATAGCTGTATTTTTTGTTTATTCTGTGTATATGTTTTTGAATTGTAATATTATTGTGTCAATAGTAAATAATTATGCTTTAAAGAAAAAAATACAAAATAAAGATATTTTATTAATTACGGAAGATGGTAAAAAATTTAATATGAAAGATATAAAACAAAATAATGTAATTCTAACATCAACATATGATCAAATGATTAGTTTAAAGAAATATACAAATAATTTAAATAATATTTATTATATAAGAATATTGGATAAGCCTAATCTTTACATAAGAGGCGGCTTTTTGGTTGATGAAACGGAAAATATCAGAATGAAAATGGACAGGCAATATAACAGTTTGGTCTTTTATTCAAAAAAAAGTTTAAGTTTAAAATTTTCCGATATAAAAAGATATATATTTAACTTATATTTAAATGGGTACAGATTTGAAAATTTGGATATTAATGATATCTTGTTTGTAAAAGATTATGAAATAGTATAGATTTATAAAACAGTAAACTTATATCCGCACAGTTCATTTTGATCTGCAAGTTTTTGTTTTGTCTCATTTAAAGACTTCCACTTTTTATTAGTATAATAATAGAAGTAGTCTTTTTGCAATTGTAAAAATTCATTTCTATCTTTACTGTCAGGTCTTTTGTTTTCGTCAATTTTCAGATTGTTTATTTCTTTTATAAGATTGTTAATATTTCCCGTATTATATTTATATGTATATTCGTTATATTCTAACTCGGTAACAATATTCATTTTTATTCTTAACCTGTCATTGTTATTGTATTTATATTTATTCAAAAAATGATTGATATCAAAAAGATTTACAGGTGTTATTTTCACTTTATGTCGTTTAGATATTTTTTTTACAAATTCATAAGAAAGTATAATGTTTGTATCCATTGTCGGATGTATGTTGTCGGTAAAATAATTAAGTCCTATTGTTTTATTTGAGTTATAAAGTATACTAAATAAATCAATATATTCTATTTTATATTTTTTTGCTAAAAATTTAATTATTTTGTTTTTTTCTATAGTTATATTTTTATTAAAAAAAATATTTGTATCAGCTTTTATGTATGCTTTATTTGCTTCCGATATCAAACCTTTCAATTCATATATTTTACCTAATCTGTAGTAAAAAGGGTTTTTTATTTTATAGTTGTTATTACTTAAATATTTTTTACATAATATTTCGGCTTTATCAAGATTATTGGAAAAAATTTGATTGTCAATTTCATTCATTTCCTTCTCGTATTTATTGTGATAAATTGATATGTTAGGGTGGAAATTTACATAATTTTTTGCTAATGTTGATACATAAATTTCATCTCCTATCTTTTTGGACAGATTTATTATTTTTTCATACTCATACTCGAAACTGTCAATTATATTTAATATTTTATGACAAAAAGAATTTGATATTTTTCTGTTTATAAATTCCAATAAAAAATAAAGATAGTTGTCTACCGGTTTATGTAAATCCAAAAACAACAACGTTTTTGAGATAATTTTATTGTTTTTCATGTTTACATTCATATCATTTGTACCGGTATAAAGTACTAAAATTCCTTTTCGTTGCGGGTGAGATAACCTATATAAAAAATATGAAACATATTGATGAATTAGTCTGCAACCGGGAGTGCTTAAATTAATAACAACAATCTTTTTGTTGTCTATTCTATTATTAACAATTTCTTTGATTATTGTAGAATAAGAAAATTTAATATAAGGAAAACCTGCCGCTGAAGATTCTCCCAATACATATATGTATGAATATTTTTCACTTTTAGGAATATTTTTGTAAACAAACAGGGTTGTTTTTATTAATGATTCAAATAATATAATACTTGTAAAAAAAATAATAAAAAGAGACAAAATAATAAAAATAAATTTTTTCATGTTATAGATTATACATAATTTTTTTTTGTTTTATATATTGTTTATAACTGTTTTTATTTTAATATTATCAATATAAATAACTGTTTTTTATTGAAGATTTAAAATACTCTATTTCACTAAATATACAGAGGGTAAACTTTTATTAATTTCTACAATACTTTTATCATCTGAAATTTGATTTATGTCGTATATTGTAGTGGCATCTATCAGCCATATATAGTGATTGTTGTTTTCATTGACAACATTATTGATTTTTTCAATAAGTTTATCCTTATCAAAATCAGTTATAAATGTAATGTTATATGGATTTGCATATTTGTCAAAATGATATTTGTGATATTTTGCGAACATCATATGTTTGTCTATAATAACAATAGGTCTGTTAACTCTATTATGGTTGTTAATAACAAATTTTATGTTGTGTTCCGTAAAAGCATCGGGTGGTATAATTTGTTGTGCTGATAATAAATAAAAAATTATAAGTGTTAAAAATAAACTGACTTTGTTTTTTAATAATAAAACAAATGTGTTGGAAATCAGTAAATAAAAAGGAACCAATGAAATTATAAGATACTTATGCATATAGCATTTTATAACAAACTTATCTATAAAAGTTGTTAATAAAAAAGGAAAAATAAATAAATATAATATAAGACAAAAATATATCTTTTTTTCTTTTGAATAGGTTTTTAAGTTATAACAAAAACATATTATTCCTGTAATGATTATTGCAAGTAACCAGTACACATTATAGTTGTTGAACACATTCCATTTCAGCCATTCCGTAAAAACAGGGGGAATAGAACAAACTTGTTTGAGATGTATAATAAATAACCATGGGGCAAATAGTGATGTTAAAGATGCAACTATTACGATAATTTCTTTTATAATGTTTTTATGGAAAAATATAAATAAGAAAAGCAGTTCGCAAAATATAAGAATACATCCGAAATAATGTGTGTATATACACAAAAAAGAAGACAAAACAAAATAAAACAGCATACTTATAGAAGTTTCTTTATTCGGATTCTTAGTTTTAAAATGTATGATGTTTACTAAATTTATCATTGTTAAAATGCTAAACAGTAATAACAGTACATACCCGCGGGCATAAAAAGCTATCCAAGGTTTGGGAATTAATATTGCCGTAATTATCAATGATGTAAATCCGTAAGTTGCAGAATGAATTTTTTTCCCTAACACAAAAATCAAATAAAAAGAAATTATACTGAAAATAACGGAGGGTACTCTTACCATATATTCGGATAATCCGAAAATTTTTGTAAAAAAATACATAATTAAAAGATATAAAGGCGGATGATTATCCAAAATACTGCCTAAATTAATAAGGTCCGATAAGTTGTTAAGATATAAAATGTTAAGAGTAAAAAGTTCGTCTATGTCTAAAGGTGTTTGTGATAAGTTGTTAAAAAAAATTATTGCTGTAAATATCAGTATCAATATTAAAAGAAAGTTATGAATAATATTGTGTTTAAACAATTTTAATATGTTTTTCATTTGTAAATAAAAATTTTTAATTCTTTTCTTGTTGTTCTTAACAGATTATAAAAACATATTTTACTAATTTTAACGGTAATAAACCAACTGATTTCCTTGCTTTTTATATTGGTTTACTCTTAAATTTTATTATATTGATTTTGGAGTTTCATGAAATATATTTTTTTGGTATAATCTTACATTCATTATTTTTTAGAGAACGATTATGAAAAGAGCGGTAAGAATAGGTTTTATTGATGCAGTAATATCTTCAATATGTTATGGCTTATATCCTTTATTTGCCATACTGTTATATAACACAGGTTCATCCGTATCCAACTCACTGTTTTACAGATACTTGTTTGCCTTTTTAATTTATTTATATATATTAAAAGTTCATAAGAAAATAAGTTTATCCGTAACTTTTAAAGAATTTATAACATTGTTTTTTGTAGGTATCACTTTTGCAATATCTTCCATTGCTTTGTTTGCCGCTTTAAAATATATTGATTCCGGAATTGCATGTACAATAGTTTTTGTTTATCCGGTAATTGTAGCTTTAATTATGACACTCTTTTTTCATGAAAAGCTTACAAAAACAACTGTTGTTTCCATTGCTTGTGCTTTTATTGGAGTTGCTCTTTTAAACTATGCGGGGGAAATGCATACAGGCGGCAAGTTTTTAGGTTTTGTTTTTTCGTTATGCGGTGCAATAATGTATGCTTTGTATATGATATTTGTTAAAACAATAAAAAATATAAAACATATGCAACCGGAAAAAGTGACATTTTATGTTATGTTGTCGGGAACGGTTTTTTATTTTATATGTTTAAGGTTCGGCCTTGATTTTCAGTTGCTTACAAAACCTAATCAATGGTTATATGTTTTGGGACTTGCAATAGTACCTACAATAGTTGCAATAGAAACGGTAAATGTTGCAATAAAACTTATCGGTGCAACAAAAACATCAATAATCGGTGCTCTTGAACCTCTTACTGCAATAATAGTCGGTGTACTTGTTTTCAGTGAACAGATTACTTTGTTTAATATGTTGGGTTTTTTACTTGTGATAACGGGTATTTTCCTTGTTGTAAGAAAGTAAACTTTTTACAACAAGTTGGCGAAGCGAGTTTTGTTTTTTGCTTATAATTTCGCATTTGCCTCCTTTATGTACCGTTTCACTTTTGTACACTGCAGTCGGCAAATGCTTCATTCTAAGCAAAAAATTGAAAACTCTTCGGAAGTAAATAACGACAATACTTCATTCGGCAAATATTTTGTTATAGTTTAAAATTTGTAAATCCTTTGAAAGCCAAGAACAGCAACGACAAACAGCAAAAACTTGAAAACTCTTCGGGAGTAAATAACGACAATACTTCAGTCGGGAAATACTTCGTTATAGCTTAAAATCTGTAAATCCTTTGAAAGCCAAGAACGACAACAAGGTTTGTCATTCTGAACTTGATTCAGAATCTATAAAAATATGTCCGCAGGACACCTAAATTACTAATTAATAATTTCTAATTACTAATTGTTTTAAGTGCGACAGCACACCTAAATTACTAATTAATAATTTCTAATTACTAATTGTTTTAAGTGCCGTAGGCACACCTTTATGCTTTTGTTCCCATAATGATGGTATACATAGGCTTTTTACTGTGACTTTCCGTTTTTATAAACCCGGCATCATTAAGCATAGTCAAAAGTTGTTCCTGTGAATAAGTGGTCATACCTTCCACTATATTAGTCCACACGGAATCTTTGTTGGCTGCTTCCACTATGATGGCGAATTGCCCGCCGGGTTTTAGTACTCTGTGTACCTCTTTAAAACATTCGGATATGTTAGGCCAAAAATATATTGTTTCAACCGCTGTTACCAAATCAAACTTATCTTTTTCGTAAGGCAATTTTTCTGCAGAACCCTGAGAGATGAAAACTTGTTTGTTAAGAAAATCCGAACAGGTTTTTTTTGATTTTGCTACACTTTCCCTGGAAATATCAATACCATATACCGTTGCACCTTTACTGTGATTCAGTAATCTTTTAACGGTAGCTCCTCCTCCGCAACCGATATCAAGCATTGTCCAATCGTTTTTAAAGTTTATGAAGTTAAGTCCCCAATTTGTAAGAGGAGCATGTGAAAAATTCATCATACTCAACATAATTCGTCCCATCCTGTCCTTAGGATGTGCACAATTAGTAAAAATTTTACTGAGAATTCCCATTTTTTTTCTCCTTTATATCTTTAATATTAAATTTTCTATAATTCCTTTGTTAGTTTTATTTAAAAATCTTAGTTTATTCTAACTTTTTAAAAATAAAAAGTCAAATATAATAAATTTATAAATTGATATATAAAATTTTATATAATATAGATATATTAATTTTAGATATATTAATTTCATTTTCAAAGGATAAAATAATGGCTGAAATTGCATTAGTAACCGGAGCAAGCAGAGGTATAGGTGCGGAAATCGCAAAAACACTTGCAAGAGACGGATTTGATATTTGGTTAAATTACAGATCCAACAGTCAAAAAGCAAACGAAGTAAAACAGGAAATAGAAAAGCTCGGCAGAAAGTGTACACTTTTGGAATTTGATGTTACCGACTTTGAAAAAACAAAACAAGCGTTGGAACCTATGTTGTTAAACAACGAAATTCCGTTTGCAATAATTAATAATGCGGGTTTCAGGAGAGATAACCTTCTTGCTTGGCTGACACAAGAAGAATGGAAATCGGTAATTAATGTAAATCTCGACGGATTTTTTAATGTGGTAAAACAAGTTTTACCTTACATGTTAAACAAAAAAAGAGGCAGAATAGTAAGTATAGCATCCGTTTCCGGTCATATCGGTGTTGCAGGTCAAACAGGATACAGTGCGGCAAAAGCAGGTATTATCGGTGCAAGCAAATCTCTTGCCGCGGAAGTAGCAAAGAAAAATGTTTTAGTTAATGTTGTATCTCCGGGTTTTGTGGAAACGGATATGTTGGAAGGGTTACCTATAGATGCAATAATCAAAACAATACCTTTAAGAAGGTTGGGTAAACCTCAGGATATAGCGGAAATGGTTTCGTTCTTATGTTCTCAAAAAGCCAACTATATTACTGGTCAGGCAATACAAGTTAACGGTGGTATATGCTAAAAAAGTACGATACGGTTATAATAGGTTCCGGAATCAGCGGGTTAACATCGGCAATACTTTGTGCAAAAAAAGGACTTAAAACCGCGGTAATAGAACAAGCATCAAACATGGCACCGCTCTTTTCGGGATTTACAAGAAAAGATGTACATTTTGAAACGGGTTTTCATTATACATACGGGCTTGGCAAAGGTGAAATAGGCGACTATTATTTCAAAGATTTGGGATTGGACATAAAATCAAAATTGTTAAATAAAACAGGTTACGATAAAATAGTTTTTCCTTCCGGTAAAAGTTTTGAAATGGTTTACGGAAGAAACGATTTGGAAAAAAAATTGATATCTTGTTATCCCGGTGAAGAAAAAGCAATAAAAGAATATTTTGGTAAAATTTACGAATGTTATAACAAGTTACCGTTTTTAAATATACATAAAAACAGTTCTTTTGATATTAATGTTTCGGTTTCAACACCGGAAAGTGTTAAAGATATTTTGGATTACTATTTTAAGTCGGACGAATTGAAAGCAATACTTGCCGCGGGTTTCTTTTTGCACGGTACATCGTTAGACAAAATATCGTTCGGTGAACAGGTTTGTGTTTCAGGCGGTCTTTACGACAGTGCATACAGCATTGTCGGCGGTGGAAGAGCGGTAGTTAATGCATACAAAAAAGTTTTACAGGATTTAAAAGTTGATATATTTTTAAACACGAAAGCATTAAAAATAGATTTAAACGATACAAAAAAAACAGTAAGAACAAAAGACGACGATTTCGAGTGCGATGTTTGTATATCCACAATACATCCGAAACAATTTTTAAATATTGCTCCGGAAAAAGTTTACAGAGAAAGTTATAAATCGCATATACGGGAAAAAGAAGAAACTCCCGGTTTTTTTACGGTTTATGCAAGAAATAACGGCAAGAAAGTTGAAAACACAAACATATTTGCTCTTTCGGATTACAATTTAAATTCTTTTTTCGATTACAACAACGAAAACAAAAGTTTGCATTTGAATTTCTCGGATACCGATCCGCAGGCGGTAAACATAACCTGTTTGGTTCCTTCGGACATAAATTATTGGTCTCAGGATAAAATGGAATACAAAAAACAAAAAGAATATTTTGTTAATATAATAAAAAGAAATCTTAACGATAAGTTAAAAGATACAGCGGAAAATTTAGAATTTTTGGACAGTTCAAGTCCGTTAACAACAAAAAAGTATGTCGGATATACGGGCTCTTATGCATTGGAACACGATATGCATAAACTAATGTTGTTCCCGATGACAAAGATTAAGGGTTTGTATCTTTCGGGACAGTCGGTAATTACTACCGGCTTTTTAGGTGCGATTATTACCGCTTATGTAATAGATAAAATAATGGAGAAACAAAATGGTTGATTATCACAGAGTAGTTATAACGGGTGCCGGTACGGTTTCACCTTACGGCGCAGGCGTAGATACACTTGTTGAAAACCTTCTCAATAATGTCGGTGCTGTTCAATTTATTCCGGAATTAAAAGAAATTCCTTTTATGAACAGTTTTGTTGCATGCAAAGTTCCGGAAATCGATTTTACTTTTATACCGAGACAATACAGAAGATACATGACAAAAATGTCTTTGTATGCCGTTATGGCATGTCAGGAAGCATTAAAAACAGCTAATATTGAAAAACCTTCGGACGATACCGCTTTATATATCGGTTCTACAATGAGCAGTATAAGTTCGTGGTTGGAATTTACAAAAAAATATTTTGATCAGGAATTGAATATGGTTAAAACTATGGCAGTGTTTCAGGTTTTGAACCATTCACCGTTGGCAAATGTTGCTCAAGCATTGGACATGAAAGGTCCGGGGTATTTTGTAAGTAATGCTTGTGCTTCAAGTCTTACAAATATCGGTCTTGCTTACCAAATGATAAAAGCGGGTTTTATTAAAAGAGCATTGTGCGGCGGAACGGAAGAATATCATCCTATATTTACCGGCTGTTTTTCAATATTAAATGCTGCAAGTACAAACTTTAACGATAATCCTCAAAAAGCTTCAAGACCTTTCGATAAAGACAGATGCGGTATTGTTTGTTCGGAAGGTTGTGCAATGTTGTATATAGAAAGTTTGGAATCGGCACTTGAAAGAAAAGCAAACATTCTTGCTGAAATTAAAGGGTTTGCAACAAATACGGAAACGAAAAATATCGCTCATCCTTCAAGAGACAGTATGCAACAATGCATACAAATGGCGTTAAACGATGCAAAACTGAAAACAACCGATATCGATTTGGTTAATGCTCATGCAACAAGCACTCTTGCCGGTGATATTGAAGAAGTTTCTGCAATAAGTAATGTGTTCGGTAAAGATATAAAAGTTAACAGTTTAAAAGGACATATAGGTCACTCAATGGCTGCTTGTGGAAGTATGGAGTTAATTAGTATAATGAAAATGATGTTGGCGGGAAAAGTTGCCGGAACATTGAACTTGGATAATATTGATGAACAATGTAATGTTGTAAATCATATAAGAAATACACAGGAAATAAAAATTAACAATTTCGTAAAAAACAGTTTTGCATTGGGCGGAACAAATGCAAGTATTGTTATAGGGAGATACAATTAAATGAATAGAGAAGAAATCATTCAAAAAGTAAATGCTGCTTTAATGAAAGAGTTTGAAGTTCCCGAAGAAAAGTTGGTACCTGACGCAACATTTGCAGATCTTCAGGTAGACAGTCTTGATGTTGTTGATATGGTAATAACTTTTGAACAGACATTTAAAATAGATATAAGAAACAATTATAAGCCCGGCTCATTTACAAATTTGGGCGGTCTTTACGATTTTATAGAAAAACTTATAAAAGAAAAGAAATAAATGGGTTTTATAAGAGATATTTTCGTAGCGATTGTCGGTTTTATCGCTTTCGGTTTATTCGGGCTCAGTTTGTTATGTTATTATCCGTTTTGTGCATTCAAAAAGTTTGAAGAAAAGTATGTCAGAAACGGATTTTATAATGTTTCATTGTTCGTAATGACGGTTGTAAAGTTTATAAGTAAAAGTTTTGTTGTTGAGTTTAAAGAAAAAGACTTGGATGGTCCCTGTATCGTAGCAGCAAATCACAGTTCAATATTAGATATAGTCGTATTCTCCAGTGTAAATTTCAAAGATGCCGTTTTTTTAAGTAAGGGTTGGCCTACAAGAATTCCCTTAATGAACAAATATTTAAAAGCTGCGGGAAACGTTATTTTCGATGAAAATACAAGTTTCGAAGAATTATGTTCGTTAGTGAAAAAAGCATTCGATAAAAATTTAAAAGTTATAGTTTTCCCGGAAGGAACAAGAAGCGAAGACGGAACGGTTAAAAGGTTTCATAAAGGTGCTTTTTTGTTGGCACACAAATTAGGTGTTCCGGTGCTTCCTGTTTGTGTTAAAGGGTTAGATAAAACAATAAAGAAAAATTCCGTAATAGTAAGATCTTGTGATGTAAAAATAACGGTAATGAACAAAATCTTTGTACCTGAAGAAAATCAAGTTTTGGATGTTACAAGAAAAATAAGGCAACTGATTGCGGAAGAAAAGGAGAAATAATATGAAAAAAATTTTATTTTGTATGATAGCGGTTGGATTAATTTTAGCAGGTTGCAGTAAATTAATAAAAATTCAAACTTATGATTTTAATATTTCAAAACCTATTACAACAGAGCAAGTAAGAGATGCAATACTTGCCGGTTGTGAAGAAAGGGGTTGGATAACCACACAAAAAGATGGCAACACAATTTCCGCAAGACTTTTAAGTAAAGGAAAATATGAAGTTTATGTAGATATTATTTATGATAATACAAACTATAAAATCGAGTATGTAAAAAGTGTTAACTTAGATGCTACGGAAGACAAAATACATAAAGCATATGCTAAATGGATTAACTTCTTACAAAAATCTATAAATGCGGAGTTATTTAAAATAAACTAATGGAAATTGATATAACAAAATTAATGTTGCACAGACCGCCGATGTTGCTTGTAGATAAGGTGTTGGAAGTAATAAGCGGTAAATTTGCAAGAACAACTTTTGAAATAAAACCGGATAACATATTTTTAGATAAAAAAAATGTGTTGAAAAGGTCCGCACAAATAGAAATAATGGCACAAGCGTTGGCGGCAGCAAATGCTTTTGACAGTAAACAAAACAATAAACCCACGCAAAAAGGTTTTTTGGTTATGTTAAAAAATATTACCTTTTTTGC
>Ga0256407_10006657_pt1 | contig 17747 bp, 20 predicted proteins | sample RumenRJG_04DNA_FD_193489 | JGI IMG/M metagenome (GOLD analysis project Ga0256407, IMG submission 193489) | Bovine rumen microbial communities from Lethbridge, Alberta, Canada - RJG_04 | ecosystem: Host-associated > Mammals > Digestive system > Stomach > Rumen | place: Canada: Alberta...
CTGATGCGTGATTTACCCTACAATCTCGATGACTACTGGATTATCCCACCGGAAGAACTCATCAACGATGTCCTTGATGACAATTTTACGGATTGGATGAGTCTGGCGAATAAGCTCGATTTGGATAATGCCCTATTGGATGCCGAGGCAGAACTTTTTGAATAACGGAAAGGTTCTGATAGACTGAACTAATTGTTCCTTTCAAGAATATCCCCGAACTGCGGATGCCGCTCATACCACGCGGAGGCGAATGAACAGACAGGCTTTACTTTCAGTCCCTTGCTGACTGCATAGTCGTTGGCGGCACTGACAAGCACACCGCCAATGCCCATACCTTTCTTGAAGGCATAGGTGTGGTCAATGCTCATGACGTTCCTGTCAAACGAGAATTCCAGTCGGCCAACAAGTTCATCACCATCAAAGGCAAGCACCTTGCTACCAGTATTCGTTGTCTCAATCTTTGTCTCCATATCGGGCACAAAGGTACGACTTTTCTTGGAAAATTCTGTTGTGTAGCGTTGCATTACATTATTATATAGGTGATACTTCAAACATTGCGTAAGCATATCAAAAGCTTGACTTCGCCCTTGTTGGCATGGACGAAAGGGCGAAGTGAAGCATTCAAGGGCTTGTGCGCAAGGCGTGTGGCGGAATTAGTGTCGAAGTGCAACTGAGAAGCTTCTTCCACCACTTGCCTTACGCACTGATTACCTTCTCACAGGGCTACGCCTCACCCAACTCCCCACCCATCTGTACGACTAAAGGTCGTGTAAGCTTATCCAGCCTCCAATTCTTGCCTTGAGCCAGTATGATGGGCTTCTTTCCATTTTGAACAACATAAACATTTCCGTTGTCGTCGTAGCAGATATTTCCATGAGTGAGCTCCCAATAGCCGGGATGCGGATAGATGACAGGCCGTATCTTCCTCAGAAACTCTATCTGCTCACCGGACAGCTTGTCCATCATTCTCAGGTAGTCGATGAACTGCTGCAGCGATGCGACACTGTCCTCCTCAAAAGCCGTCGAGAGGATGTCGAACTCTCCGAAGTCACGAATCTGAATGCTGTACCCACTCTGCCGCAGCACGTCAAGCCCGTAGCCGTTGATGAACATCCAACTCACCGGCCCGTTGGTCGAGTTGACACGCCCCGTCTGCCATCCGAAGACCTCAAAGAGGCGGTCGGCATCCTGCCCGATGGCCGCCCAACGCTTCGCATTCGGCTTGCCGCAAGGGAAGATGACGATATGCACGTCCTCCTCACGCTTGGTCGCCTTGAGCAGAATGTCCACAAGCTCATGGTTCCAGTTCTCCATTTCCGTCCACTTCAGAGGATTGAAGCTCAGCTTCCATCTGATGAAGACATCAAGAATCTTGTCGTTGGCACCCTCCGCATAGTCGTCGAGGATGTCCAGCTGATTGTCCTTGTGGGCAGTGACATCCATGTCAGTGAACGACAGGCCATAGTCCTTCAGCAGCTTGCGCCACTGCTTAAATTCTTCCACGCTCTTGACCGACAGTAAGGCATCGTAAGCTTTCTTGAGAACTTTATTGTCGAAGCTTTGCGGATTACTGTCATAGTAGTCAATGATTTCGATGAACTGTTTTCTGAGCAGATTCACCCAAGTCATGTTAAGTGTTTCCATACTAAGTGTCCGTTGTTTGTGTTGTGTTTAGGTTCGAAGACAAGCCACCATTGCCAATACAAAGTTGGCAATGGGACCTGATAGATAGATGTTTACGGTATCGGCAACTCAAATGATTTGTACACCTGCTTGCCCTCCTTGTCGACGAAGCACCACCGCTCGGCCTTGTACGGAATACCTTTGGCATCCACGCAGGCATAGTCTATCTTCACCTTCCAGCCGGAGAACTCGCCTTTGCGGCTTCCTGCGGCAATGAGCGCCCTCAGTTCCGCCATGCTCCGCATCTGCCGCTCAGCGAGGCTGATTACGTAGTGGTCTGCCGGATTGAAGCGGCTCATGTTCCCCGTACGCTTCATGATGGTGTCCGTGACCACCTTCATGGTCTGCATCATCCCCATGACCTCCTTCTGGTTGAAATATCCCGTGCCGAATGCCGAGTCCGGCTCCGATACCGCCATTACCTGCAGCTGCTTGGGATAGTTCACGTTCAGCTCCAGGTTCTCCCTGGCCAGCTGCTTCATCTTCTCCTTAGAGTTGCCGCACGAGACCAACAGTGCGGCAGCCGCCATCAATACAAATGCTTTTTTCATCGGATTCCGCTATTAAAGTCCGTACTTGAGGGCATAGTGAGTGATGTTTCCCGAAGGCTTGAAGCGTATGCGCCTGGTGGCCGGTACCGTCATCATCTCTCCTGTCTGCGGGTTACGCACCTGCCGCTCGGCACATTTTCTCACATAGAACTTGCCAAAGTCAGGCAGCAGAACTTCTCTGCCATCCTTGAGAATGTCCGACACGGCACAGAGAAATGCCTCCACTGCCTTCTGCTCTTCCTTTACGGTGAGGTCGGCATTGAGCGCCGCCGTTTTGATGATTTTCTTCTTGTTCATGTTACGTTGGGTTAAGGTGAATGTTTGGGTTATCAGTTATCGAGGTTGAACTCCGGCACAATCTTCTTTCTGTCCTCCGAGAGCTTCAGATACGCCTTTGAGAGCGAGCCCTTGTCATCGAAGAGCACCACCTCATGCGACGTGATGCCGTCTTCCAACAGCTCCTGCAGCTCCTGCAGAGTGACAGCATGACCGCGTATGTGACGCCAGAGCGAGAAATGGAACGGCTCTCCGATCTGCTCGTGGTTGCTGCAGTTGAACGAGGTCGGACTGACCAGTACGTCCTCACCGCAGACAGGACACTTGCCCACCACCGAACTCAGCGACATGCCGTAGACATCACTCTCCACAAGTACGGCCGAGAAGATACGTCCCTGGCTGTTGTAGCATCCGTCGATGATTACCGGCTTTCCGCTGAGATACGCATCCACCTCGAACGGCTTGATAAAGCGGTGGCTGAGGATGCCGTTGCAGTGGAAGGTGCAGGGCGACTGCTTGTCGAAGCAATGCTCGCAGTAGTAACCCTTGCGGGTGACAATCACCCTGCCGCCACAATGCGGACAGCGGTGCTCGAGACAGACGCGGTCGGACACCACTTCTACCTCTCCGCCACGCGTCTCAAGGTGTGCGAGATACTGTTTTCCCTTGCCGTCCTTGAACTTCATGACGTGGCTTGCGCCAGTGGCCGTGAGTTCCTTGATGATGTCATCAGAAAGGATGACACCACGAATCTTCTTTTTGTTTTCCAATGCGATTGTTGTCATAGTTGTAATTGATAAAAGGTTGAACAATAAATAGTTTGGTTGGTTATAATGAGAAAAGTTACGCGAGAATTATATGTATTTCCACTCCCATATCAGACCTTCCACGATGTATTTTCCCGACATCACCGTCGCCCATCCCTCCGGGTCAAGGCCGTACCAGAGGTCATTCCAAGACAGCGTTCTTATCTGCCATGCAAGGAGCCAAAGGTCAGTGTTGATGGTCTCCAGCCGGGTTACGATCTCATTGGCGACATAGTACCGCTCCGCCGAGTTCAGCAGGTTGACCTTGTGCTTCTCCGTCTTTCCGTCACTGTTGGTGACATTGTACGAGCCGCTTGTCACCAGCTGCTTCATGAACGGAAAGAGCGTAAGCATCTGCGTTGTGGCATCGGCGAGCTCGTCTGATACCATTACTGCGATGGCTGTACCCTTGAGATGTCCGGGCAAGGACTTCCTCAGCAGTGCCATGTTCTTAGGTATCTCCATACCCACGAGCTCCGCCGCACGCTTGATCTGATAGATGTTCTGCATGGCACCCTGCGCATTTTGCAGGTATTCCAACATCTTTTTCTCCAAAGAGTGCATACGCTCCATGGCCAGCGTCACCGCCACCTCAGAGCCGATGATCTCTTTCTGCGTCTTGTCTCGCGTCTTGAAAATCTTACGCAGGATATCCGTCTGCGTCGCCACTGCCGCCGTGAGCGTCGGGTCTGTCTGCTGTGCCATGACAGGCGTGGCAAGTCCCAGCATGAAAGTCAGAATAAGAAGTTGTCGTTTCATCATGGTCATACATTATATGATAAGGTGTTACATCTTGAAACTGCTCTTGCACTCGTTCCGCTCCCTGAGCTCCGTTCTTATCCTCGCGAGATTCTCATCCCTTTGGAACTTCGTCTTGAGCTGCAGAGCATCCAAAGGCATCCCCCGGACGACATCATTCCAGTCCTTGTAGTTCACCGGCGGTTTCATCACCTCAATACGGTCCGATAGCTTGACGTGCTTGCCGAGCTCCTCCACCGATGCCTTGCCCACCGGCATGTCGAAGGCCTTCCCCTCCATCTCCAGCCTGAGGTTATCACCCATCTGAATGACGCTGAGCCTCTTGCCGTCGAGAAGAGCCGCCATGCGCATCCCGTAGATACGCCCCGGCAGGTCATTATCGAAACAGTCCACCGCCTTGGCCATGCAATAGTGGTTCATCAGTCCCGACACCTGCCCGTTTGACAGCGCGCCGCCCACTGAGACAAATGCCGAGTGCGGAAGGTCAATCTTAGCATGGTTAGCCTGATAGAATGCCATCGCGTCAAAGGCCGACTCACAGAAGTACACATGCCGCACCATTTGAGGATTGTTCAGCGCCGAGTGGATGCCCGCCGTCCATACCGCCGTCGTCGAGTTCGTCCCTGCCGCCTTGCCCTTGAAACCACGATCGCCCCGCAGCTCATAGCCTACCAAATCAGAACTGAACCTCGGCTCACGGTAAGGAAAGCCAATCATCGGCAGACCATTCTTGTTCTTCTGGTCAGTGACAATGGCAATGTGCCTCTCGAAGAGCCGCACCGTTTCCGGATTCAGCCCACGGTCCTCAAAGATCCCCATGGCATAGTCCATGTTGCCTTGCAGCGACTGTGCCGTGTAGCGTTTGGGATTGAACACCGGATTAAGACTTCCCAGTCCCCCGGCATATCCACGGTCATGGTTGTCAATGATGGGCATGTTGGCAAAGTCCGCCATCACCTTACCGATGACCTCCCACTGGTTCCGCCCGTACTTGTTGAAGCGGTTAAGGTTCTCACCGATGAAGTCCACCACGTCTCCCCGTTTGCCGGTGTTTCGGTGGAAGTACCTCTGCCGGTCCTTCTCCTGCGGATGCGAGATGACGATGGTGTCGAGCTTCTCTCCCCTTCCGTCGGGCAGTATCAGCTCTATGTACCGTCCCACGCCAGCTTGCCTGTTGAGCTTGTAGCCGAGCGAGAACGCTACATCATCGATACCCACCCTCGGCTTCATTTCCTGAAAAGATACGTAAGACATAGCATTAGTAGTTAGAAGTTAGAAACAATGATTGACTTATAGTAAATGTTGCTGATTTCTGTAAAACGCACACATTGTCAGTGACTTATCCACAAATACTGCAACCTGTTCACAACTTAAGCCCTTTGCTTTCCTTGTTCTGCTGCTTCTGCTCTCGTATCTCACGCACCTCTCCAACGAACTTCCTCGCTACCGTGTCGTGCAGCATCTGGTCCTTCAGCGCACCCGTCGGCATCATCTCATATCTGATACCCGTAATCTTGCTGATAGGCTTCACACCGAGGTCCTGCCCCTCGAAGGTAGCACGCACCGCATAGCCTCCGTCCATCCTTTTGTAGATGGAGGCACTGTCGAACTTTGCTGATAGCGCAATGTCATGCGGCTGCTGCCACTCCTTCTTTGCAGCGTCGGCGCTCTGATCCAGCCCCACCTTACGCTGGTTCTCTGTTAGGATTGGCGTCTCACCAAGAGCAATCTTCTGCTCGTCAATCTTCTCAAGGATCATCTTAGAGGCCTTGTTCACGTCCGCCATAACCGACACAATGAACTTCGGCTCCTCACGCAGCGCGTTTATCCATCCGTCCATATAGGCCGCGTTGTTGTTGAGGATACGCTTGTCAAAGCCCAGGGCATTGCCCACCATGGCAGCAGTGAGCTCCGCCACAAGTTCCTCCTTGGCGTACTTAGCGTCACCAAACTTCGCGCCTTTGTCACGGTTCAACCGGTTGGCCGTACCCGTGGAGTGCGTCATCTCATGGAGAGCCGACGAGTAATACTCCATTCCGTCCTTGAAAATTTCCTCTGCGTTCTTGCCGATATTGAACTGCTCCTTTTTCGGAACTATGACGATGTCACGTGCCGGAGAGTAGAACGCCCCGTCCACGATCTTGTCAGTCTGCACACGGCATATCCACTCCTGCCGCTCGAACATACGGTCGAGGGCACGGTTCTCGTACATACCGGCCGTGTCACGCAGCTGCGGGCCCCTGAAGCGGTCCACGATGGCATCGTACTTCTCCTTGTTGACCTCCTCCAGATTAGTTTGTAGGCTTGGTATAGGACGCCTTACCGCCTTGCAGCGGCAGGTTTCCCCATACCTGCCTCAAAACCGTACGTACATGTCTCCATGTATACGGCTTGCCATATTCAATATCACTCTTACTTCTTAGCTTTGGTCTTGTTTTGTGCAAGCTTAATTTTCTTCATGCACGATTCACAGACGACAAGAGATTTCCTTCCTTGTTGCAGCATCTTCCTACCCCAAGGGGTGTTTCCGTCAAGGCTGTTAAGCCTTCTGACATGATGCATAACAACATCAGTTTTCGTGCCACACAATTCGCATACGCCAGCTTTTAGTCGCTCGGCAAGTCGTGGTTTGGGGATAAAGACGCTTCGTTGGATTTCATCCATATATTCTTCTTTATATCCCTTCAATCTCTTGAATCCACCGTTGTATAGTATCCTGCATCTTTCATTTCCTTTGCTATCCTTATAGGTGATTACAAAGTCTTTGTCCTTGCAGTACTTATCTAAAAGCTGCTTGGTTGTCATTCTGAGTTTCTGACCAAGAGTCTTATAGAGACTATACTCCATGATGTAACCAAAGTCAGCACATGTTGATGAGACATTATTGGCAATACAATAGTAATTATAGAAACCTTGGATTTGCGAGTTATAGGTTGCAAGCATATCCTCCGGCTTCATTCCTATCATCTTAGTCCTAGCCTTTGGCTTCCATACGTTTTTGCCATTTTCGTGAACGAACTTGACGGCATCGTATGCAATCAATTTGGCTTTTACTGTTTCGGATGACAGATTGAGTCTTACTTTGCCTCTGAAATTCCTCTGCAGATTTCCCTTTTTAGTTCGTTTTCGAACATCAAGAGAACGGACTGTAATGTTATATCCTAAGAATTTTGCATTATCGCTTGAATGGGTTATCAGAGTCTTCTCTTCGGATAGTTCCAATTTCAGCTTTCTGCTCATAAACTCAGCAATGTTAGCTTTAATCTTCTCGCAATCCGTTTTGGAGCCGATGACACCAATCAAGAAGTCGTCTGCATACCTTATGTACTTCAACCTTCGATAGTTTTCGTCCATAGGGTCTTGAGGGTCGGTGCTAAGCTTCTCATTTTGTACTGCCTTCAAGTCTTTTAGCAATTGTGCTTTCACAGTTTTGTTTTTCTCTGCTCGGTACTTCTTTCTAAGGTTGACCGCTCTTGTATTAAGACAATAGTACTCATCATTCCTTTGTCTGCACTCTCCTTTATCGAAGTTCTTGGCATATTCAATCATGTACTTGTCGAACTTGTCTAGGTAGATATTAGCCAATATAGGGCTGATGATACCCCCTTGTGGAGTTCCTGAGTACGTGTTGTTAAATTTCCAATCTTCTATATAACCTGCTTTAAGGAACTTCCGAATGAGTCGAAGGAATCTATCATCCGCAATTCTTTCTTTGAGAATTTCTATAAGTACATCATGGTCAATATTATCAAAGAAACCTTTAATGTCACCTTCGATAAACCATTTAGCACCTGTGAAAGTTCTCTGTATGGCAATAAGGGCAGTGTGACAACTTCTGTTTGGACGAAAACCATGCGAGACATTTTCAAAATGTCCCTCATAGATAGCTTCCAAAATCATCTTCACTACTTGCTGCACCAACTTGTCATAGAAAGAAGGGATACCAAGCGGACGGAGCTTGCCGTTCTTCTTTGGTATGTATACCCTTCTTGCAGGCATTGGAGAATAGCTTTCATCTCGTAATGAGTCTATCAACTTGTCAATTAGGGGAATGCTAATGCCATCCATAGTTTTTCCATCTGCTCCTGCGGTAAGATTACCGATATTGGAATGAATGGCTTCATAGGCGACATAGTACATCTCCTTATTGAAAAGAATACGATACAGCCTTTCGTACTTGTAGCTTTGTACGTTACTGTGAACACTAAGAGTGTTTAATACAATCTCTGGACTTCTCATACGTCTCTCACGTTATCTTTTGATTGTGATTAAAATTGAATACTGTTCCCCTTCGCCATGTACAAGGCTTTCCCTTGCTCAGACTACTATGGGAACTCCGTTGCCATATTGGATATTCAAGAGCCCACCCCTATAGCCTTGCGGCGTTCCAACTTAGGCAATCCCCATTTAGCACATGCTGTAACTATTTGGCACGACAGATTATCGGATGCGACTTACATTCTTTTTCCGCTTACTGCGGCTGCGTCATGGTTGGTTCTTGCTGCTTCTCACTCGACCATTATGAGGCAGTACCATGATATGACAGAGCAATAGCCTTTCGTCATCGCTTCAACTTGTGCCGCTGAATTATCGTTCAACCAATCAGGTTTCATCCTTGTATCTGTCTTTCTTCCAGACAGTTCAGTCGCAGCTTAGCTATTAGCTGACTTTCTGCTTTGGATTCTTTGGATTTTATTAAGTTCCCTTATGTAACTTATTTTGTTAAAATCTATCAAATCACTTCCGACGTGCTATGTTCCCTTACGGAGTTTCCTCCTCCGGTTAATCGGATGGAAGTAGACTTTAATACTCATTTTGCAGTTTCTAGTTCATTGTGCTATCTTTCGATATACGCAGATTTGAGAACTTACATTTGAGCATTGAACCCTAGTCTAACCTCTTGCCACAGAGGTATTTACAGCATTGCCATTATGGGCGCACGATCCACGTTGAACACGGAGAAAGCACGGAGGAACGGACGTACCTCGCACTTCTTCTGCTCACCGCGGCTCATCTGTCTGTAGTCAGCCTCGGAGACACGTTTGCCACGGTCATCCTTGATATTGAGATCCCAGTAGATGACCGGCATCGACTGCGCTCCCTTTTTTATGCGCACGTTCTCTTTCTGAGCTTGGAGGAACGTCATGTATACAGGTGTCCGGTAAGCGTTCATCGCCGTGTCCATCTGTAGGAAAAAAGAGTTCGAGCCCGAGTAGTTCCGTCCGCTGAGGTTCTGTGGCATACCGAGCATCGTGCCCTTGCCATTCGTCCATCCCTGCCGCCAGTCAGATGCCTTCATCGACTTCATGCGGTCAATCATCATCTCTGCGAACTTCTCTACAGCCTTGTCACCGCCGGACTTAAAGTCCCTTGCTGACTTTTCATTTCTGTCTTGCATAGTGTCTGTGTTGTCTGGTTAGTAAAGAGCCCGGCATCTCCTTCGTATGGTGATGCCGTCAGAGGCTCTTGTTTAAGGATAGTTGTAAGATCAGAACAGAATTAGTTGTTGAAGCAGGCTCCAACTTAAACCGTTACCATTTCCGGCTCGTCGCCATAGAGTTTCTCCTCCGTCTGCTCCAGATAGAGTTCAGCGTTGTTGTCATCGGGTTCTATGCCGTGGTCATCACACCATTGGATGTAAGGGGCGGCGTGCTCACTGCGGAGGGCAAGCTCGCACCATCCGATCTTGCCGTCCTGTTTCAACTGTACGAGGTTCTCAAATGATTCGTTGTTCATAGTCGTGTTGTGTTGTTAAGGTTAGGAAATGTGCTTGTGTTGTGTGAGAGATTAGACCTTCATGGCAGCCTTCTGTGTCTGCTTCTCTGCCACCATTGACTTGATTTCGGGATTGAGATAGCGTGCGGCCAGCTGCTCCTTCGTGGCGGTCTTTGACGTGAAGAGCGCCTGCTTGTCATGCCACGAGAGCACGGCCTTGCTTGTTACGCCTTTGTCGCCAAGATCAGCGGAGACCGTCCAGTCGCCCTGTTGGCTTTTGGCGATACGCACATCCTTGACACCTTCCGCCAGTTTGAACTGATTGTAGAAGGAAGCAAGGTGCAGCTGCTCACCGAAGTTCTTCTCCACGAGCTTGGACGGCGTTGTCACTCGGTCGAAGTAAGCGTTCAAGTCCTCCTTTGACATCGTGCGCGACATCTTCTGCTCGCCCACCTGCGTGTAGAGCTTGTACTTGCCCACATCCTGACGGTGCTCATCATGTTCCTTATAGACCACCATCTTGTCGATGACGCGCCCGTCGGACAGCTTGTTGTCGGCCTTGTACTCCTCCGGCGTGACCTTCCTGGCCAGCTTGGTAGGATAATAAGTCTGCATGAGAGTCTCTACGCCTACCTCACGCTTCTGATAGGCAGCGGCATCTTCCGGCTTCATAAGCTGTGGACGAAGCTGCTGCCCATCGAGACGTGCGGTGAAATACCACTTGTTCGGATCCTGGTTGCTTTGGAAGGCATGACCGTGGGTAACCTTCTCACCATTGACCGTCACCATCTGCGGCTCTCGCGGCTTATGAACCTTTTGGTCAGCGGACTGCTCCACAGACTTTTCAGACTTCTTGGTCTCAGCCATGTCAACCTTGGCAGTCTCAGTCTTCTTGACCTCGTTCTCAGTCTTCTCAACCTTGGCTTCTTTCGCCTTGGTTTTCTTCTTCTCTGTTTTCTTTTCCATTGTATCGGTTTGAGTTTGATTTTTGGTTCGGTTTGTTGTCTGTTTTTTATTCTGCTCCTGCATATCAGCAATCGCCACGCGATTGCCAGCCCGGATGAGCCTTGGCAGGTAAACGTCGAGCGCATGATGAGGAAACTCCGCTATCAGCTCCCCGTCGTTCTTGAACTTCGGCTTCTGTGCCGGGATGCGCAGCGTATCGGACAGCTTTTGTGCATCCTCATTCAGCGAGCGGTAGAAGTCACCGTTGCGCATAAGAATCAGCGCGTCGGGATGCTTGCTCTTAAGCCGCTGGTACACCGCTAACGGTGTGTCCGTCTTGTTCTTCACTTGCTTCTTGTCAGAAGGCTGTTCTTGCATCTTCTTTTCCATGTTAGTAGGAATTTGGTTAAACTGAAAGTTCTTGTTTGTCAGATGGTTCTTGGTATGTCCGAGGACAGCGAGCATCGTGTTCGGATGTCCTACAGCCTTGATGGCGGCCCCTGCGGTATAGCCGGTGTCCAGCACATTGTCTATGACTATTGGCGTGAACTGCTCCGGCACTTGTCTGTACAGATTGAGTTTCAGGTATATGCCCTCCGGCTTAAGGTCATTCTTCTTGGCGTAGTGCAGCGGCATGTGCGGCCGGCATGAAAGGATGTCCCATGTTGGGATGCCTGTCCTTCGGGAAATCTCATTGGCGAGCGTCTTGGTATATACCGCCCTCCCGTGGTGGTTAGGGATAGGCACCAGTACGCAGTTGCGTCCTGCCGCCATCTCCCTAATCCCGTCCGCCATCATATCCGCAGCCCTGCAGATACTCGCGTAATCACCATCCTTGAGCCCGTGCGCCAGCTGACGCACCTTGGGGTACGGAGCTACGGAGGTGAACGTACATTCTTGTTTGTTTGACATGGTGATTTAAGTCTCATAGATTGTAGTTGGTTAGAAAGGAACGATAACAGCTCAGAGTGAAAGACCTTTCTTCTTGTCCTCTTTCCTGTCTGTCTTTTCCCTCTCAGTCAGCCGGACGCTCTCCTCGTGGCGCAGTCGGTCAACGACCTGCTTGTACTCCCACCGGTTCTCGTCGGTCTGCACGTAGCCCATGTAGCCCTCGTTGGCATCGTCATATCGGATGGCCTGCTGACGCTTCCATTCCTCCATGTCTCCGTGCATGACTTTGAACCCCTGTGGCTCACGAAGGTCAACACCCACGGTCACCTTCTGGTCTCCTACCTCCAGTTCCACAGGTTTGCCCAAAGCGGCAGCTTCCTTCTGTCCCCATCCGAGGCCAATGTCCTTGATTTTCTCCATCTCGGCAAGTTTTTCATCAAATTTAACACTTGCAACATCGCGGCGCATCAGAGAGTTCGTTTCCTTGTCCAGCTGCACATATCGCATCTTACGATTGTCACCCTCCTGAAACTCCTTCCGGATGACCTCGCCACGTCTCACACGCTCCAGCTCCTGGTCAGTAAGTCGGAGTTTGTTGTCTATCTCCTTATGCACTTGATAGGCAATGAGTTGCAGCTCATTGTTTTTGTCTCTTACAAGCTGAATTTTCATCGGCACGGAAACGCTTGAGTTGTCCCCCACGGGTACGTTGACACGCATGAGCGGAGAGATGCGACCGCTGAGAATCGGCTCGCGGAGTTCCTGGGGCATTCTCTCCAAATCCTTTGGGTAAATACCGATTTTCGCAAATTTCTCGAATGGTACAGGTTCTTCTTTCATCGTCTTTTGTTTGGTTAATCTGTTGGTTAGCATTATCTTTGCACCAAATCTATGTAAAACACAAACACATACTACTGCCATGAGACAATTTACAATGTGCCTTACCGTCATGCTGCTGTCCTTTTGGAGTTTGCGTGTATCGGCACAGTTTCACACGATTCAGTCCGTCGGCCTTGATGCCGACACGTTTTCCATTTCCACGGACCCTTACGTCCGTGACGTTACTTCGGGGATGAAGGAGAAGGAATCACCTGAGAAGAAAAGTCTCCTTCAGCTTTTCAGTTTTGGTTTGACCGCTGCAAAGATAGGCAAACATCAGTCTAAAACCAAAAAATCAGCAGATTTTCTGCAAGAAAAGGGCAAAAAAAGTTTTGAGAAAAATGAAAATCAGTCAGCCGCAGAGCCGGAAAAGCCGCTTCTCAGCCCTTCTGACAGCATGATTTTCTATATTATCAAAAACCGTCTAACTGTCTGTATGCCATTGAATTTAGTGAATATAAACTCCTCCTATGGCTACCGTACAGACCCCTTCACCCGGTGCCGCAAGTTCCATGACGGCATTGATCTGCAAGGTGGCCACGATGTCGTCTACTCAATGTTGCCGGGAATCGTGGTAAAAACGGTGCACGGCGACACCGGTTACGGCAACTATGTCATCCTCGACCACGGTACCATACAATGTCTTTATGGTCATCTCAGTGAGATCTACACTAAACAGGGGATGGCGGTACAGGCAGGAACCATCGTTGGCCGTGTCGGCTCCAGCGGACGCAGCACCGGCAACCACTTGCACATCCGCCTTCAGCGGCTGGACGGCAACGGCGCATGGCAAAGCACTGATCCGCTTCCATTCCTTCAGGCCCTCCGTGATAAAGTCATCGAGTGCGACAGGCTGTTGGCTGAATTGAGCGGTGAAAAGAAAAATCCGCAAAGGGACGAGCTAACCATTGCCAATCTCTATGCCGCCCTCAAGCGCCATGGAGTCAAGTACCCGAAGATAGTCCTTGCCCAAGCCCTGTTGGAGAGCGGCAACTTCCGTTCCCGTCTATGCCGTGAAGGCAACAACCTCTTCGGTCTCAGACATTCCAAGGGCTACTATACCTTCGACCACTGGGAGGAGTCCGTGATAGCCTACCGCGACTGGGTACAGTACAAGCACCGCGACGGTGAGGGCTACTATACCTTCCTTAAGCGTATCGGCTATGCCAGTGCCAAGGACTATATATATAAGGTGAGAAAGATAGCCGAGCAGCTGTGAGCCTTGTAGCAGAAAAACGCAGCGGCAACGTCTAACAGTGGACATTCGTAACACATTGTGCGTCAATTTCTTAAAAAACGTAGAAAAAACGCCTAAAATCAGTGCTTTCAGCTTGTTTTTCTTCCATATACTTGCTCTATTGGGAAATTGTCCTTATCTTTGCCACCGAAAACAGCAGACCATTCATCGGTCACGCTTGTTAAGGGCCAAGCTCCTCTCCATAACCGGCCTGCCAAAAAGGAGCGCGTCAATTTTTCGTCACACATGAATTATCCCTGCGGTGGCATACGCACCGTTGGCAGTTGTGGCAAACCCGAAACAAGTATCACCAACATTGAAAACCGATGAGTATAGCAACATTCGATTATGACAAGCCACAGAAAAGCGGCAACAAGATTTTTGTCTTCGCCAACCAAAAAGGTGGCGTAGGCAAGACGACAAACTGTGTCATGTTCGCTGACTTCCTTGCCGATCTTGGTCACCGTTTCGTCCTCTTCGACGCTGACCCACAGCAGAGCATCGTCAAGAAGCGCAAGCAGGAACGTGAGGAACACCCGGACATCGAGATTCCTTATCAGGTAGTTTCCTATCTTGAACTGGACAGTCTGGAGAGCACTATGGCACTGATTTCCAAGATGCGGAACGAGGACTTCGACTTCTTCATTGACATGCCGGGCAGTCTCCACCATCAGGGCTCTCTGGCTTTGTTTGCCAACTGTGACGCCATCATCGTTCCTTTCTCTTACGAGAACACCTGCGTGAACTCCACCAATCCCTTTCTTTCCGTGGTGGCCAAGACCTGCAAGCAGGCCAACAAGGATGTCCCGCCACTGTTCTTCCTGCCCAATCAGATCAACCGCCGTTGGGGTAATAAAAAGGAGCTTGAGGCGCGTGAGCGTCTGAACGAGCGCTACGGCAGCATGGGAACCGTCCTGCCAATGATACCTGCCGGTGTGGAGATGCAGCGTTACAGCAGTCTGTATATCACGCCACGGCAACTGGAGATAGTGCGCCCGTGTTACACCGCACTCAGGGAAGGACTCTTTGGGGAATCCAAGAAGGTTGCCCCATGACTGCCCAAGTGCCTCCTTCGGTTGACTACGGGAATATCAATGATCTTCTCCGGCAGGCTAACGGCGAGAGTGAAGACACTTTTGTCTGGAAGGACCAAAGGCGGCAGTCAGGAAATGAATCAGGCATTGCGGAGACTGGGAAATCAGACAATCTCCCTGTCGAAGTCAAAGAGAAGCCAAGAGGAAAGAAGAAGGAGGCGGTAGACAAGAATGCCGGACAAGCAAGGCATGCTAGAAAAGCCAAGGAATCACCAAACACCGTCCCGGGCATAAATGACAAAGCCGTCCCCCTCTCCTCTTCCCCGGCTACTTCAGGACAACACCTGTCTCAAAAAACGGCTGATGAGAAAAAGTACGTCTCAACCGACCATGCCAATATCAGCCACGACGAGATAATGGAAGCCGTCAGCGCATTCGGCAAGCAGAAAGAGGCCGCTCACCGCCACATGATTTTCATGCCTGACAAGCTTTACCATGACCTTGTGGCAGGTTACGGCCAAAGGAATCTCTCGGCTATCCTCTGCACACTGGCGCGGTTGCATGTCGAGAAGTACAAATTGGCCATGAGACAGATGATAGCAAGCCGCACGGACTTTTTAGAATAACCTTTGTGATACACTACAAGTAATCAAAAACTTACACCTATGACAAACGGCAATGAAGGACATTACAAGAAATGGACCGATGATGACGACGACTTTCTCAAGAAATGGTTCCATTCTGAGCGGCTGGCAGACATAGCACGCCAGCTGGGCTGCAGCAGGACGACCGTCACACAACACGCCCGGAAGCTCGGCCTTTGGAAAGCTGACCAGAAAGAACGGTTCCGTGACGCTATGGCTTTGGTGGAGATGGAGCATGAGAACCTCACCTACAAGGAAATGGCGCAGCGGACAGGAATAAATGTCAAGACAGTGTGCCGCTACGCACGTATGCGGGGACTGCGCCGCAGCAACGAGCAGTGGCGCGCCAATCTTAGCCGCAAGCGTAAAGAGCTCTATGTCAGGGAACGGGCACGTGTCACCTTCGGCCTTGAGCAGCGCACCAAACTGAAAGTAGGCACCAATAAGCGTCTCAACTGGCTACGCGCCAAACTCAGTCAGCTCGGCTACGTATTTTCCGAGGAAGACCCCAACGTGCTCTACTACCCTGAAAGCCTTTGCCGCCGTCCCGTCCGTGAACAGCACGGAGTGGCCATGGGACTGAGGTTCGAGCCGCTGCCAAACCTGAAAGTAGAGAAAGCTGACATAGCAGCGAGCTGCTGAGACTCATTCTCAAAAACAGAACAATCATTTTCTAACAACAACGTTACAACACTAACACAACAAACTATGCAGATCACAGGAAAAATCACCCGGGCGTTGCCTCAGAAGTCAGGCCCCACAAAGAAGGGCGGCACATGGACTGCCCAGCAGTATGTCCTTGAAACCGGCGATGCAGACAAGTCAGCCATTCTCCTTGAGGTCTTCGGACAGAAAGAGATTGACGAGTTTGCCATTACCGAGGGCGAGACCCTTACTGTCACCTTTGTCCCTAAGGTCAGCGAGTACGGCGACCGCGTCTTCGGCCGCAATGCCATCACCAGTGTCGGGCGCCCACAAAACGACGGGCTAATAGGATAAGCTTATGGAATTCAGTACGGCAGCCTTTTCCATAGTCTGCATCCTATATCCTATAATCTATGCGGTCCTGTTCGTCCACGACATCTACTTTGTCAAGGATGCGGAAGATCTCATCCCCAAGCCTGAGGAGCAGGATGTGGACATCTCTGACGAGGCCGGACAGTTCCAGCCCATCCTCATCGACAAGGATGCTCCGCCAAAGAGTGTCAAGCCGTTACAGAAAGTAAAGGAAGAAAAGCCCAATTCGACAGAGACAACGGGGCAGTCCATAGTGTCCGCGTCAAAAGAAAAGGACAAAGGTAAGGACAAGGTTGAGAACGGTGAAAATCCGGCAGGAAATGGACCTGACAAGCCAAAGGCATCCGCTGCTCAAACCGACAGCGTTCCAGAGCCAATGGCAGTTGACGTGAAGGCGCGGGAGCGCATCCAGGAACTGGTACGTCTCAGGCGACAGCAGATGCATGCCGAGGAGATTGCAGCAGCCAAGGAAAAGGACGCAGTATCCCCTAAGGTAGTCGTGGAGGCAAATAAACACCAGACTGAGAAGAATCCTACTTCTGGTTCCCCAGTTGTCTATGTTTCGGCAAACGAAAGTAAAACTTCAAAGTCAGAACCTTCCAAGTCCGGGCAAGATAAAAAGAGGACTCAGTCCAAAGTAGTCACTGACGTCGAATCATCCAAGGCAGACTCAGATAAGGCCAATGAGAACAAGATGCCTGAAGGAACCACCGTCAAGGGAATCCCGAAGCAATCCCAAAAGCATCGTCCCATCCCTGCCTACTTCTATTATCAGGCAAAAGTAGAGCCTCTGGAAACCGTCTATTGCGGTGGCCAGACAGCCGAGAAGCTCAGTGAGGAGGTCAAGCGTGTCTCTGCTGACAAGGTTGAGATGGTCGCAAAGATGATCGAGTCCGAGTGGAAGGAGTCTGAATCCGCGCCAAGAGAGATTGACGAGGATGAGCAGATTGCCATAGAGATGGCGAGAAAACGCAGTCTGAAACAGAATGTCGCCACCGTCAACTTCTGACCTCAAGGAAAGACTAACCCTAACCTATTCAAGCCAATACCAGGAGACAACACCCATAAGACAGCCATGGAAGAGGGCTGCGCCCGTCAAGGGCAAGGGGCTCAGACGGCCGTGTCCTGCGGCACTCACCCATCTTCCGCTACTTGCAAATATGGTCATTAAATTGTAACGTAAACAATGAACCCAATCTATGTTACAGAACAGTTTAAGAACCATCAAGGCCGCTTGTGTGAGCGCATGCAAGCATCTGCCCAAGAAACGTCTTGCAGCATTTGCCGCAATGTTCCTCTTCTGCGCCGTC
>Ga0256407_10006658_pt1 | contig 17746 bp, 12 predicted proteins | sample RumenRJG_04DNA_FD_193489 | JGI IMG/M metagenome (GOLD analysis project Ga0256407, IMG submission 193489) | Bovine rumen microbial communities from Lethbridge, Alberta, Canada - RJG_04 | ecosystem: Host-associated > Mammals > Digestive system > Stomach > Rumen | place: Canada: Alberta...
ATTGCGGCAGGGTTCCACCTCTTCCCATTCCGAACAGAGAAGTTAAGCCTGCTTGCGCCGATGGTACTGCAATGCAATGCGGGAGAGTAGGTAGCCGCCTCCTTTCAAATACAGAGAGCTTCAGAATGAAAATTCTGAGGCTCTTTTTTTTGTGTGCTTTTCCTGAAAGAGCTTGATGTACTAGAATAACTAGATAGACAGGATACCATCCTATGTGTTAACTTTTCTTAAATAGTATGGCTTTTATTGTATAATAGGGTAATCTTTTTCGTTATTTTAGTATCTAATATATATAGACGTTAATAAAAAATTAAGATAACAGTGTGTAAACAAAAAAGGCATTCTAACGCTTTGAAGAAATATTTGTTATTGGGAGGCTGTATGATGATGTTCGTACAGAGTGTTGTCGCGCAGGATAATTCTCCTTCTACTTCTAATTTTGCTCGCCTGTATGTCGGACAGGTAGAGCCTCCATACCAGTTAGCATTGTGGCATGATATCCCATATTACAATGGTACTACAAATCTGTATAAGGGGCGTGTCTGCTATTATGGCGTGGTTTACGACGATGTGCTACTTCGTTATGATCAGTTGAAGCAGTGCGTTGTTGTCCTTTCTCCTGTTGGAAATGTATATTGTCTGCCAGAGCAGGAACATATTGATTGGTTTGAGCTTGAAGGTTATAGATATGTGCATGATCCAGAAGATTCCACTAAGTATGCGGCTTTGCTTTGTGATGGAAGTACTAATGGCGTTCGTCTCTATCATAGTGTATGGAAGGTTTATCGTGGTGATGAAACTTTTGGTGGAAGGAAGTATCTGAAGATTCTCAGTAATAAAGAGCAATATACGCTTGTAACTCCTAATGGCGAAAAGTATCATGTGAAGAATGCATCTGATGTGGCATCGCTTTTTCCAGAGCAGAAGACACGGATAAAACAGATGGCGAAGCAGAATGGTCTTTCTTTCTCAAAGAATAAGCGTGAAGTGAGTCTTATGAAGATTGTTGAAAGTCTTTCTGGCACTCCAATAACAATATCACCTTTACAATCTACAGAAGAGGAAGCTACAAAAAGTAAAGTTGCTCTTTCCTCACTCCCTGCAACTTCGAATGATGATAAGATTATTATTGCTGGTATTCCAGTTCTTGATAATGATTCTGTAGCAAGGAATATAGCTTCATCAAGGGGAAAGACATATATAGTACCTGGTGTGAAGAAGGCAAGGGTAAGTATTGCCGATGATCAGGAACTAGCCGAGATTGTCGTTGTCGGTGGTCGTCAGTCGGTAGTTAGAAGCACTGTAATGGGTTCTGAGAAATTCAAACCACAGCTGCTGAAGAACATTCCGTCTGCTTTTGGTGAGTCGGATATCATGAAGATAGTACTCACACTACCAGGAGTCACTAACGTTGGAGAGGCCTCAAGTGGTTTTAATGTTAGAGGCGGTGCTACAGACCAGAACCTTATACTCTTCAATGGAGGTACAGTATATAATCCTTCACATCTTTTCGGTTTATTCACTTCGTTCAATTCGAATGCAGTAGAAGATGTAGAACTATTCAAGTCAAGTATTCCTGCTGAATATGGAGGAAGAATAAGTAGCGTACTGAAAGTCACCTCTAAGGAAGCGAATATGCAGAAATTGACAGGTACGGCAAGTATTGGCGTGCTTACAAGTAAGGCTAATCTTGAGATTCCAATCGTTAAGGATCATTTGTCATTGCTTTTGAATGGTCGTACAACTTATAGTGACTGGATTCTCAAATTGTTACCGGAGGATAGCGGATATAAAAATGGAACAGCGAACTTCAATGATTTCGGTGCGGTACTGACATGGAAGCTCAATAGTATGCATAGGCTCAAGCTATATGGGTATTTGAGTAATGACAAATTCTCGTTCACTTCATCGGATGACTATGCCTATACAAACCGTAATATCTCAGCAGAGTGGCGTTCTCTTCTTAATGAGAAGATCACAGCTACGGTTTCTGGAGGGCTTGACCATTATGACTATTACAATGAGGATAGAACCGCACCATCCATGGCTGCACGACTTAGTTTTGCTATAGACCAACTATGGGGTAAACTGCATATCCGACAGCGTATAAATGAAAAGAACACCCTCTCTTATGGTCTTTCCGTTCAGCACTATGATGTGAAGCCTGGCAAGTACGTTCCTGTTGGGGAATATTCATGTCTGAATCCTGACGAATTGCAGAAGGAAAAGGCATTGGAAAGTGCTGCATACGTTGACTATGAGCGATCACTTACAGATAAACTGTCGCTTTTGGCTGGCCTGCGTTATTCTCTGTTTAATGCTCTTGGCCCTCGTGATGTGAACTATTACAATGACAATGAATTGCCAACAGAGACTTCATTGGCTGAAACTCGTCACGAAACAGGTATATTCAAGACCTATAATGCTCCAGAGTTCCGTTTGTCGGCACGATATGCCATAAAGGAAAATCTTGCTTTGAAGGCTGGTTTCAACACTATGCACCAATATATTCATAAGGTGTCAAATACTTCAATCATGTCACCTACTGATATATGGAAACTCTCCGACCTGAACATTAAGCCTCAGAATGGCTGGCAGGTTGCAGCCGGTATATATTATGAGACAGCCGATAAGGAGTACGAGCTTTCTGCCGAGACATACTATAAGCATATCGGTGATTATCTTAACTATCGTAATTCTGCCGTTTTGCTGATGAACCACCATCTTGAGACCGATGTTATCTCGACCAAGGGAAAGTCCTATGGCTTGGAACTTCAGGCGAAGAAACCTTTTGGAAAGTTTAATGGATGGTTGAGCTATACATTCTCACGATCCCTGCTCCGTCAGGATGACGAAAGGGTGGAAAAGCCTCTGAACGATGGTGACTGGTATCCTTCTGAATATGACAGACCTCATGAGGTGAAGGCGGTGCTCAACTATAGGATTACCGAGAGATATAGTTTCTCCGGCAATTTCAACTACGCAACAGGTCGTCCTACGACTTTGCCGGCAGGCGTTTATTATGATTCATATTATCAGAAAAAAATGCCTTACTATACAGAGCGTAACAAATACCGCATTCCAGACTATATGCGTTTGGACCTTGCGTTTAACATTGAGCCGACCCATAAGCTAACCACCTTCCTTCACACATCCTTTTCTGTAGGTGTATATAATGCTCTTGCACGAAAGAATGCCTATAACATCTATTATGTTAGTGAGGATAGTGGAGTAAACGGATATAAGCTCTCTGTGTTTGGCACGGCTATTCCGTATGTGTCGCTTAATATAAAGTTCAATTAATGACAATTCAATAAAAATGCTTTTCGCAAAAATACGATATAGGATACTAACTCCTTGGAGGCAGATGAATTTCTTGCTTCTGGTGGTCTGCCTATGCACTCTTGCGGGATGTATAGAGGAGTTCGAAGCTGATGTTCCTGCTGAGGAAACAAGTCTGCTTGTAGTTGAAGGAACGATATGTTCATCTGGATTGAACACGTTTGTCCTGTCGCGTACCACGTCCCTCAATTCCCAAAATGATCCACAAAAGATAAGTAATGCAAAGGTTTCCGTACGAGGAAGCGATGGATCAGAATACGCTACGGAGGGATATAACGGGCAATACTACTGCTGGATTGATACGCTCTATTCCGACAAGGAATACTGGCTGCATATCGAGACAGATGGTGATGTCTATGAGTCAGAACCACAGCACCCATTGCGTACTGAAGGAATAGCAGAGCTAAGTGGAGTTCAGCACACGCCCGAAAGTGACATCGACATTCTCGTCACCACCGACGAACCTGCCGACACCACCAAGACGAATTATTACTTATGGAAATATCTCGAGACATGGGAGGTGCATCCTGTACATACCACATTTCTCTATTTCGATATTCCAAGTATGTCGCCTGTCTATCGTCCCAACCAGTTCCCTGAGCGTGGATGGAAAGATGCTACGGATGAAACAATATTGGTCGGGGCAAGTACTAACTACAAGAAGCAGCACATAAAGAAGTACAGGGTTTACGGCATAAAGAGAAATAATGAACGCATCTACTATAGATACACCACGTTGTTAAATCAGCGTGCCATAACAAAGGCTGAGTATGAATATCAGCTTGCCCGACGTCAGGCAGCCTCAGAGATGGGAGGATTGTTCACTCCCCTGCCTTCCGTCCTTCCTAGCAATATCCATTGCCTTACTTCCGACAAACGTGTGATAGGATTCGTGGGATGCTCGCTGAATACTACTGAACGTCGCATCTTCCTTGATGCTTCAGACTATTCCATCGACCATCCAAAGATTGATGCCCTTGAATGGCATGAGAATTGTGATGTGATACTCTGCTGTCAGATTGCATCAGCTGGGATGTATCTATGTGTCTGGGAGGATCACGGTCAAGTGGCACCAGGTCTGGTTACGGCATGGACAACCCGTGAATATCTCGATGTGACATGCCAGGGGGCATATATTGATATGCCATGGTACTGGGAAGAATGAATTACAATTGGAAATTGACAATTGAAAATGGAAAATTGTTTGTATTCTATGCCTTAAAGCTATAGTCTGAGATAATTTTAAATTTTCAATTCATTCTAATTTCCAATTTTCCATTTTCAATTCAAGAAATGAACAGAATTCTAACATTTATAGTGGCAATGATGACAACCCTGTGCAGCTTTGCCGCAAGTATAGAGACAGATCGCCACTGGTATCTGTCAGGAGAGGCAATGAAGGTAAGCGTAACTACGGATAATGCCTTGATTGCCTATGCCGAGCTATGTGATACGCACAGTCTGATGGCAAGCACCATCATACGCCTTTATGGTGGTAAGGGAACTGGCACCATAGAATTGCCTCAAGATCTTCATAGCGGATATTACGTCCTGTCTGTCTATACCCGTGACAATGCCAATGTGTCACGTCGTCTCGTTGCCGTTGTCAATCCGCTTCAGAAGAATGAGGATGATGATATAGAATGGGTACAGATAGCAGATGCAGACTCATTGAGCTATCCAGGCACAAAGGACGGAGAACGACTTTCTGCAGCTGGTCTTGCCGATCAGAAAGAAGAAGATATTCGTGAGACGGAAGGTCATATCGTCAAGGCGCGTATCAAGAACGTTTATAATGGCAATACCTTTACTGCAAAACAGATCATTCCCTCTCTCAGCATAGTCGGTAAGCAGGTGCATTATTTCGAGGGCAAGATGATAAACGACTCTACTGCGGTATTCTTTGTCCATGGCGTTCACGGAAAGCAACCAATGATACTCTCGGCTGCATCCTATACAGGCGTCAGTCTTCCAATAGAGATGTTGAGCCCGTTTGCGGCATTGATACCTAAATCCCTCCCTTCACTTGTATTCCATTATAGGCGTAGTGAGATAGAACAGCGTTCAAGGGAAATGCAGTTGCATCAGTATGCCATAACACCTGCAAAACGAGAGTTGTTAATAGGTGAGAAAGACGATCCTGATATGGAGGACGGCGTACCAATGGACTATGATCCGCTTATCTTTGGTAAGAAACCGAGACTCACATACGATCTGAACGAATACCGTCAGTTCTTTACTATCAGGGAAGTGCTGTTGGAATACGTAAGACACGTCAGACATAATAAGATAAATGGAATTGATCAGTTAGTCCTATTCAGCGAGGAAGTAGGATATGAGCCGTGGCAGGCTATGGTATTTATAGATGGAATGCCAGTTATAGACGTTGCCAGACTCCTGAACTATGATGCCCGTCGTATTCGCTACATCAATATCTATGAGCATAATTACACCTTCGGAAACGGCATATATAAGGGTATCATTTCATTTGTGTCACGTTCTGGTCGTCTGACCAACTATCCTACTGAACCAAATACCCAGTATGTGGTGTATGAGTTCCCGTGATAAATTCAAAATAAATGGCAGTCAAGCATTACGCCTGACTGCCTTTTTAAGCATTAACTGCTAATACGAAATTATAATCAATCAAAATAACCCAGCCTTACCAACAACGATAAGTATTGCATATCCGAGGACAAGACCAAGAAGTCCCATGATGATACCAACCTTCATCATTTCCTTCTGCTCAATGAGTCCAGTAGAATGAGCCAAGGCATTCGGTGGTGTTGATATAGGTAGAAGCATTGCGAGTGATGAGCCTAACGCAACTCCTATAAGCAATGTGCTGACACCTCCAAGCGGTGCAAGATTTTCAGCCGCTGACATACCTGCAAGTGCAAGGATTGGAATAAGCAGATTGGCTGTTGCCGTATGACTGATAAAGTTTGCCATTGCATAGCACAGAAGTCCGCTACCAAGAATCATCAATATAGGTGGCCATGTGTTGAATGGAATTGTGGCAATAAGATGCTTTGCAAGACCAGTATCCTGCAATGCTACACCGAGTGCGAACCCACCTGCTACCATCCACAGCACAGACCAGTTGATTTCTTCAAGATCCTGACGTGTAAGGATGCCACATGCAGCGAATACACCAACAGGGAGCATAGCCACTACGTTAGAATTGATACCTGTAACGCTATCACTCATCCACAAAAGAATGGTGATGGCAAATGTTACATACACCACGATGCTCTGCCAGTCTGTCTTTGACTCACCCTCAATCTTAAGTTCGATAGTCTTCTGGGTAAATGGGAAGAGATTACGCAGAACAAACCACGCCAAGACGAGCAGCAACAATGCGAATGGTACCATGACCATCATCCATTGACCGAAACCGATACCCATGTTCATGCCAGCAGGATCATTGAGGAAACTGATGGCAATAGCATTAGGAGGTGTTCCAATAGGAGTACCTATACCACCCACGTTAGCACCAACAGGTATCGCCATCGTGAGAGCCACCTTACCCTTGCCGTTTGCAGGAAGACTCTTGAGCACAGGTGTAAGGAATGCAAGCATCATTGCAGCTGTAGCTGTATTAGAAAGGAACATAGAGAAGATACCAGTAACGAGGAGGAAACCAAGCAACACATTCTCTGACTTTGTTCCAAATGGCTTGAGCAGAACCTTTGCAAGCTTTACGTCAAGACCACTCTTCGTAGCAGCAATGGCAAGCACGAAACCACCAATGAATAGCATGATTACAGGGTGCGCAAAGCATGACATGATGCTCTTGTAAGAAATAAGCACTCCCAGTTGCGCCTCGTCCATATCCACCAGCCACGACAAGGCACTATCACTACAGGTGAAAAGCAGTATCACGACTATTAAGACAGATGTTGTCCATGAAGGAATAGGCTCAAGCACCCACATCAATGTGGCAAAACAGAAAGTGGCTATGACACGCTGCTCAACAACGGTAAGTCCATCAATGCCAAAACTTGTGGTAGGCACAAGCCAGACAACCAGACTTATTGTCAAGGCGATAATGAACTTAATCATTCTCTGCAGAGCTTTTTTGTCCTTACGGATTTGCTTTTCTTTTTGGTACTCATCAATCAGATGACCACCTCTGAATTTCTTAAACATAGTTTACTGTTAATTTATTGTTTAGTTGTTAAATGACTAACGACTAAGGTCTAAGAAGTAAGGCTTACAATCTTTGATTTTTGACCTTCAACTTTCGACCTTTGGCAAAAAACGGGTGCAAATTTACGAGTTTTTTTCAAACCTCACAAGAAAAAAAATGAATAAAAATGCATGGTTATCGCTTTCGTCAATAGCTGCTATTTGACTTTTCTTTACCCATTCTGGTTGTATTTTGAAATTTATTATTACTTTTGTAGCGGATTTAAACAACTACATAGAGCAGATTGTAAAAAAAATATGGAACTTAGGCAACTAAAGTATTTTCAAAAAGTAGCAGAACTTCAAAATTTCTCAGAGGCTTCCCGCCAATTAAACATTACCCAAAGCACCCTCTCACAACAAATAAAGAAACTCGAAGATGAACTGAACGTAACACTACTTCTCAGAGACTCTCATCACGTACAACTGACCGACATAGGAGAAGCTATATTGCCTGCCATTAATCGCACTCTACGCGATGCCAATGCCTGTAAGGAGATAATCAATGATGTGCAGGAACTCAACTACGGCACTCTCACAATAGGTGCTACCCAGAGCTTCACCTTATTATTAAAAGAGACGATCCTCGATTTCATGAAACTCTATCCTGGCATCAAGCTTACGATTCATTGTCAGGCTATGGAGCAGCTCATGCAGATGCTTGACAAGGAAGAAATCGACATTGCAATCTCATATCGTCCTAAGACTCCTCTCTTCGACACAATAGAGTCACGCACACTCTTCAGCAGCCAGTTGTGCGTCGTTGTCTCAGAGACGCATCCACTTGCATATAAGGACTTTATTCGTCTCAGCGAACTGGAACAATACAACCTTGCGCTCCCTACCAAGGGAACGCAAGCGCGCAACACCTTTGACGTAATAACTAAGAATATGGAACTGCGCTTGAAGATTGGTGTAGAGGTAAGTGCCATCCACATGCTCCTTGATCTTGTGCGTGGTACACGCTTTGTCACCGTACTCTCAAAAACCACGATATTACAATATGACGGTCTCAAGGCAATACCAATCAAGCACCCTGGCTGTGAAATGGAAGGTTCATACCATATACGAAAGGGAGCCTATCTCAAGCGTGCTACCCGTCAGTTCCTTCAAATGTTGTCAGAGAAAAACTCCTTCAACCTGTCTCTGGAGCATTTCCTTAACTAATGCAAGTAAAAAAGGGAAAACGGATTTATCCGTTTCCCTTTTTCTTTTTTACGGTAAAACAGAAATAAATCTGATAGGTTGTTCCGATTATCATTATCGTTATAATTTATATCTGCTAAAGATTCCATTTATGAGTCTATCTATAAAATCAATAACCAATACTATGCTATGTCATAATATGGCTATACCTTTGCACCCGAAATAAACAAACAACTAAAATTATAAATAAAAATGAATACAGTTATTCTTGCAGCACTTAGTTCAGATTCACATTTCGTGCTTGCTTTCTTCGGTACAGTAATCGCTTTTGCCTTCATCCTTAATGTGTATCATAAGGTAAAGGAATACAACCGTCATACAAAGAAAATATGGTTTGACAATGATACCATTATTGTGAGTGATGAGAACTGTCATGTTCACGCAAAGAACATGAGGGAGATGAGGAAGGCATCATAACTGGATTATCAAGGGTTGCCACTATCATTTCACACACAAAACATGTCTTTTATCATAATGCCCCTTAAAGATGGCGAAAAAATCAGCGGTAGTCGTAATGGCTATCGCTGGTTTATTTTTTCACTTGTAGCCTCTCATGCCTTCGCGCTACCATCACTTTAAGTCCGTTATAATACCGTTGCAAAACCGTTTCAAGTCCGTTCCATGGAATGGGCGAAAAATGGGACTTACATGGGATTTGCAAGGGAATTACATAGGACTTGCTTTTTGAGAAGACGGTTTGAAAAACATTGCTCCCGAAACCTAAAATTACGTCAATTCGATGAATTAATAATGACAAGTAACTTGTTGCAAATATGTTTTTTTAGTAATACCTATGTTTTCTGAAAAAATATTAATAACTTTGCACTCGCAAACAGAAATCGAATTTTTGATAAATGTTAGGTACAATAGTAAATACGGCAACAATACTGATAGGCGGTGTGTTCGGTTCTTTCTTGGGAACTGGAATAAAGGAGAAATATAAAAAGGCATTGTTTGATGCCTTGGGACTTTGCTGTATAGTCCTCGGTATCAATGCCTCTTTGCCCAATATGGCGAAGAGCGAATACCCCGTCCTGTTTATTGCTTCCCTGGCTATTGGTAGCATCATTGGTACACGACTTGATCTGCAAGGACGTATTGATCGTGCTAATGCTCGTCTTAATGAAAGAAACGGTAATGAGAATAATGGCTTGCAAGGATTGATGACTGGTATTCTGCTTTATTGCATAGGTACGTTCTCCATTGTAGGACCTGTGTTGTCGGCTCTTTCGCCATCGCAAGGGTGGACGATAGGGGAGTCTGCCAATACTTTCCTCTATACCAATGCTACGCTTGATCTTGTCACCTCAGCCGTTTTGGCGGCCTCTTTTGGCAGGATAATGCTATGGGCGGCACCAGTCCTGTTTTGCTGGCAAGGAATGTTCTATGCCATAGGATATTTCTGTGGTGATGGTATGCCAGAGCCGATGAGGGTAGAACTGAGCATCGTAGGAGGTGTGCTGATAGTTAGTTCCGGACTAGCCATTCTCGGTATCAAGGATTGCAAGACGGTGAATCTTCTTCCCTCTTTGCTTGTGCCTGTGGTGTTTTATCTGATTAAAATGATTTGCATGTGAATGCTTTGTGCTTGGCATTATGGAACTGCCGACTACAAAGGTATTACAAGATAAAGTTCTATTCCTTTGCTCTATTAGAAAATTTTGTTTACCTTTGCAAGCAAAAGATATAGAATACAAAAAAAAGCCTAAAGTATGTTCAAAAGTTCAATATTCATTCTTTCATTCTTGATTTGCCTTGTATCATTTCATAGTTGCAACGCAAAAACAGAGAAAACAGCTTTTGTTATTGATAATGTAGAAGGGAAGATTATGTTAGAAAGTGAAGATATAACCCTGCCATCAGATAAGGAGCAATGTATTGATTATATTGTTAAGAATATATCATTAGATACTATTGCATATCTGTCACGTGGGGTTGGAGCTGCTGGTATTCCTACAGTACAATATAATTTAGCCGATACCTTATTAACTATTGCAAGCGAGAACCAACTTCAAGAGATTGCCATGAATCATAAATCGGTTGTAGTGCGTGCTGCAATCTTTAATGCACTTATTCGTAAATATCCTCACGCAGCCGTTGAGGTCGCTATTCATGGATTATATGACTTTACTCCTGTAAGAACTATGAGTGGATGTATAGAAGACATTGATACATTGAGTATGCTCAGAGTTCATGCTATTGTATTGAATAAGGAATATTATCACATAAATGATAATGACTACAATCGTTTGGATAGTATATTGCTATTTTCGAGAATAACCAAGAAAATGGATTCTTATGGTAAATTATATAAAAAATTAAATCCTAACCCAGGTTATTATCAGCGACTTCTGTCTTTGTATGACAAATCCTCATATACAACTCCAATTATTGCTATTGCCAAATACCATAAGGCTGAAGACAGAAAACGTATGATGGAATTGTTTCAATATGTAGGATATAAAAAATCAGATGGTTTGGACGATGCTCTTCAAGCTATTTCCGAATGGCCTGACAATGCCTATAAAAGCTATGTCCAATCAGTTGCTAAGCATTTTTTGAAGAACAAAGTAGGTTTTACTGAAGATTTGTATTCTGCGCTTCTGTGCTATGAAGAGAAATGGGTAACTCCATTGATAGAAGCATCAATGTATGATTACAATTCTCAATGGAATCTATATAGTGCCTACAAGGATAATCCCCGACCTTATTATCGTGAAATGTTCAATAAATGTTGCCCAAATTATAAAGATGATAAAGAACTTCAAGCAAATAGTAAATAGACTAACGGCATTATATGATGAAAGAGAGGCCAGTAGCATAGTGAAAATGCTATTGGAGGAGTCTTTCGGGCTTTCTTTCGTAGATGTTTGTCTTGGGGCTTTGGATAGACTTTCGGATGATGAGAAGGAGAGCCTTGAGGCAAAGATTATGCAATTAGAAGAGGGGGAGCCTGTGCAATATGTCATTGGTCATGCGGATTTCTATGGACGAAAGTTTGCTGTTGAGCCGGGTGTGCTTATTCCTCGTCCTGAGACTGAGGAACTTGTTACTTGGATAAAGGAAGAGAGCAAGGATATTCGTGGAAACAGGAATGGGAAGAAATACTTGCTTGATGTGGGATGCGGTTCTGGTTGTATAAGTGTTTCCTTAGCATTGGAACTGCCAGATACGGATGTATCGGCATGGGACATTTCTGATACAGCTCTGCGAGTTACGAGGAAGAATGCGAAGGCACTTGGGGCAAGTGTGGATATCTATATGCAGGATGCCCTTAATGCCCCTGACAGCGATAGGGATTTGTGGAATGTGATAGTCAGTAACCCTCCGTATATTTGTGCAAAGGAGGCGGAGAATATGGAGAGAAATGTGCTTGAGCATGAGCCTCACGAGGCTTTGTTTGTGCCAGATGCAGATCCGCTGCTCTTCTATCGTGCCATTGCGGAATACGGTACTCATGCTCTTTGCAGAGGTGGAAGGCTATATTTCGAGATAAATAGGGCGTATGGCAAAGAGACCATAGATATGCTGAAGGCACTTGGATATAGTGATATAGAATTGAGAAAGGATGCCTTCGGGAATGATAGGATGGTGAGAGCTGTTAAATGAAAAATGAACAATGAAAAATAATAAAATACAAATTAGTTTCTTCCGCTAAAAATATTCGCTATAAAATGTAATCTGTATTTTTCATTTTTCACTTTTCATTTTTCATTTAACTTCGTATGTACGAAAAATAAGGTACTCCCCATCCCCATTAATAGTGATACTATCCCCGAGAGCCTCGTTGAGGGTGTCCTGCCAAAGTTCCTGACAGGCATAGGCATCCCATTTTAGACCTTGGGACGAGAGAGACTTGCAAGAGAGATTGAAGATGCTGATTTGTTGATGAGGGAAGGTCGGGATATGCACTTCTCCAGAATGGGCAGAGAAAATGCCGTAATCGGTTATCATCTCGGGGATGATGCCGAAAGTTCTTTTGTAGTAGCTTATGAGGGAGATATTACCAATGGTGTGATCTTCCCTCTTGCCTGTTGCTCCGATATAGGCGATATGCGGATTTGTCTTGCCCAATGTCTCTACCGCAAAGCGCGTAGCCTTAGTAAGGTCGTTATATTCCTGTTCCGCGATTTGATGATAGATATTGGAATACTTTTGCTTGAACTCCGCGGATATAGTATCGCCATCGCCTACGATAGCATCAGGAATACGAGCGAAATCCTCTATCAGTTTTCTTCCTGCATTATCACAGCACACAAGAAACTGTGCCTCTTTCAGAATGCTGAGAGGCAAGGGATGAGACGGGAAAGTACCGTCGGCAAGGATAACTATATCATAGTCCTTTTTTAGTTCATAGTTCATAATTCACAGTGCATAGTTAATCGAAATGAAAAGTGAAAAATGAAAAATACAGATTACAACTTATCGCGGATATTTTTAGTGAAAGAAACTAACTTGTATTTTATAATTTTTCATTGTTCATTTTTCATTTAACTCCATCATCCTCTTCCACTTCCTATATCCGAAGAAGATAATGATGGTGTAAATGCAATAAAGACCGGCATAGAAATACAGACCTTTATATATATATAGTCCGGTACTGACGGCATCAACCAATAACCATACCCACCATTGCTCAATCCATTTCCTTGCAAGCATCCACATACCCACGATGCTGAGTGCCGTAGTGAAAGAGTCGAGCCAAGGAACATTACTGTCGGTGAAATTTATGAGTATCTGGGCAATGGCAAGCCACAATACAAGGGCGATGATGACAAGTGGCAGATAAGCCTTTCTTGGAGTATGAATGATACGAAGCTCATGCTTCACGCCCTTCTTACCCGTTATACCGAACTGCCACAATATCCAGCCATACACCGCTACAGCAAGATAGTAGATGTTGATGCCGAAATCTGCGTACAGTCCCTTGGAGTAATAGATATAAAGTGAGATAGCCGGCATGATGATACTGGCTATCCATAGCTTTATGTCACCCTTGTATTCCCAGTAGAGATACAGCATACCGATCAGCGTGCCGAGAATCTCAAGGAAGTTGGTTGAAAAATATTCGAGCATTTTTCTTTAATTACTAATTACGAATTACTAATTACCTGTTTAGCTCTTATCGTTCAATTCCTTTCAACGAAAAAAAGGAAACTAGGTAATTCGTAATTAGTAATTCGTAATTCTGACTGTTATTAAAAATTTACCGACAAATTCACCATAAAATGGCATGGAGCCTGAGCGGAATAGCCGGCCTCATACACATCACTCGACCAAGCGTAAGGCTTGCCGCTGCTATCCTTGCCAATCTCGCAGTATGCCCAGCCGTTGCTGTCATATTTCTGAGAGAAGAGGTTATAGATGGCAATACCGATCGTCGTTTCCTTCACGCCAAATTTATTCAATGCCTTCGTGGTGTATGAAAGGTCGAGGTTGGTGATGAAGAAATCCTTCAAAGTCATGCCTACGGTATGTTCGCCAACAACATTATAGTCATCGTCATAATCATAAACATGGAATGACTTGAAACCTGTATTCGACATATACTGCTCACCTACGAACTGACTCTGAATGGCAGCCTTGAAACCGCCATAATTGAACGTAAAGATGTTGTTGAGGATGAAATCTGGAGAGAAGGCGATAGGAGTCTCGCCCAGACTCAAAGCACCCTGTTTTGCCCATGAACCTTCCTCTGTGGCTGACACCTCCCAGTCCTTGTTGCGGTTCTTCGACCATGTGGCATTGATGTCCCAACGGAACCAATCTACAGGCTTGTATGCAGCCTCAATTTCTACGCCCATGCGATATGACTTACCCGAATTCTTTGCAATCATCTCGCCGATGTCGTTGATGTCACCCGTAAGCACGAACTGATTCTTATAGTCCATATAGTAGAGGTTCACGCCGCCCGTGAATGTCTCGCTCTGATATTTGTAGCCAAGCTCGAAGTCGGTGAGACGCTCTGACTTCAGATCCGTGCCGTTGTTATCCTCAAAGTCATTACGGGTAGGCTCCTTATGCGCAATGGCAACTGAGCCATACACCTTATTATTATCGTCGATGTCATAGAACAGACCAGCCTTCGGATTGAAGAAGTCGTAGTCGTGCTTCTGGGCAAAGTTAGTTTGAACGAGCTTGCTGTTCCATTTATCCGTGAGACCGTTCATACGAATCTCCACATGACGATACTGCAAGTCAATGTATGCCGACAATCCTTTTGCGAACTCCCAGCTCAGCTTACCATACACATTAGCGTCAATCTTCTTCGCGTTGTTATCGTAGTAGTTCCTGTCCGTAAAGTTCTTGCCAATATAGTTCTTAATCCAGAGCAGCTTACCGAAGTGATCACCGTCATAGCGATTCCAGCCACCACCGATATTAGCCGTCACGCCCTGATTGTTGTTATAGTTGGCAGAAGCCACAAAGCCGTAGAAATCGTTATCCATCCATTTCTGGTTGATGAGATCCGTAGTCTCTATCTTCTTGCCCTCTTCGCTGAAGAAATCACTTGCATCCAGACCGAACTTCTGCAACTCCGTATCACATTTGTACTGCTGATAGTAACCCACGCCCTTCGTATAGTGAAGTCCTACGAACAGATTCCAAGCGTCACACAGCTTCTGGTTCAAGAGCAACTGATAGTGCTGCTGATGATAGAAGTCCTTCTGGTCATCATAGTATTTCATGTTGCCATCCTCATCGTAGTACAGGCCACATGAGTTATAAGTGCGACCGAATAGCTCCTGCTCATACTTTGAGGCATAGTTCCATGCGTGGTAGGTCTCTTCCTTACCGTTGAAGGTAATAAGCTTCAGAACGGTGTTCTCTCCGAAATATCCTGCCTGAAGGAAATATGAGTTCATGTCGGCAGAGGCACGGTCAATGTAGCCCTTACTGCCTATGTTTGACAAACGTCCCTGAATGCCCCAATGATCGCCAAGCAATCCAGTACCGAAACGGAATGTCTCCTTGTGTGAGTAATATGAACCGCCGTTCATATCAATTCCGATGAAAGGCTTAACGCCGATCTTCTCCGTCTGCATATTCACGGTAGCACCGAAAGCACCCGCACCGTTGGTCGATGTACCCACGCCACGCTGTATCTGAATGTTTTCTGAAGAGGAAACGAAGTCAGGCATGTTAGACCAATACACCAGATTCGACTCAGAGTCATTGATAGGAATACCGTTAGCCGTAATGTTCACACGTGTAGGGTCAGTACCGCGCACATGAATACCGGTATAGCCGATACCCGCACCTGCATCGCTCGAATAGGTAACAGAAGGAGTCATCGACAGAAGGTAAGGCACATCCTTACCGTGATTCAAAGCCTTGATCTGCTCCTTCGACATATTAGTATATGCCATAGGAGTATTCTCAGAAGCACGTGTTGAAATTACCTGAACATCCTGAAGTTCTACAATCTTTGTCGTGTCAACTGGCACGTTACTCTCACCTCTCTTCTCAGCCTGTGCACCCTGCGGCATAGCAATACCCGCAAGTGCAATAGCGATGAAAGATTTCTTCATTGTTGCAATAGTTTTTTAGGTCTTCAGGTTTATAGGTTTATAGGTCGGAACACCCATAGCGATGCAGACCTTTAACCTCCTAACCTCTAACCTTCTAACCTTTTAAAAAAATCGGGGAGCTCCCTACGCCGGCATTATCCGGATCAGGTTATGGGTCTAATCTCAGACCATTCAACAGAATGGACACCCCTCGAGATGGCAGTTTGCTCATCTGGGATGCAAAATTAGTAATAAAAAACGAGAAAAAAGAATAAGTTTGTAGGAAACTCTTTAAAAGAGTTGGAATTACTAAAAAATAGGTAGGTTTTGACGACATTAAGGGATTAAAAAATTAATGCGACATTAACGTGACATTTGCGGTAATTAATGTTTCCTCACGGAGTGAGACATATTATTTCGCATTAATTTCAAGCACCGCAAGGTGCGTATTCCGTTCTTTCCGTGTCTTCTGTGTTCTGAATAATTTTCAATTATCAATTATCAATTTTCAATTGGCCTTAGCGTCTCTGCGTTTAAAAGAATAAAATTAATGCGACATTAACGTGACATTTGCGGCAATTAATGTTTCCTCACGTAGTGAGACATATTATTTCGCATTAATTTCAAGCACCGCAAGGTGCTATTCCGTTATTTCCGTGTCTTCTGTGTTCTGAATAATTTTCAATTATCAATTATCAATTTTCAATTGGCCTTAGCGCCTTAGCGTCTCTGCGTTTAAATAATTTTCAATTGTCAATTTTCAATTTTCAATTGGTTTAGCGTGCATTTTTTATTTGTAAAATCCTACGGAAAATCCTACGTTTGTTGCAATTCGTATTGTGCATTTGTAAAAATTGTTTCGTTTACAATTATCGTATAATTTTTTTTGAAAAATATTTGGTCGAATTGACAGAAATACATAATTTTGCAATTGTAAAAATGCTAATAGCTGAGAAAAGAACCATGAATAGAGCTTAAAAATGCGACTAATCCAAACAGGGGAAAAGCTCAGCTTATACTAATATAAACAAGGAATCAACTAATATAGGAGGAGATAGATATGAAACGTATTATTTCAATCATTATGGTGACTTTGCTAACTGTAGTGTCAGCATTTGCTAACATTGCGGAAGGTGTATCTGGAGACTGCCAATGGGTTATTGACAACGATGGTAACCTGACAATCTCTTCTGAAAGTTGCGATATTGCCGACCTCGGAACATGGGAAGGCGATTCAGCTCCTTGGAGCAACTACAGGAAGTCTATCACCACAGTAGCATTTACTTCTCCAGTCAATGCCAAGACATGCGCCTATATGTTCAAGGGCTGCACAAACCTGAATGCGGTATATCTCGACAACTTCTATACTAATGAGGTAACAGATATGAGCTTCATGTTTGCCGACTGCACTTCACTTGAGGTCATTGAGATTGACATGGCAATGTCAGTACAGGATGACATGACCCAGTCTCGCGGCAATTTCCTTACCAGCAACG
>Ga0256407_10006659_pt1 | contig 17741 bp, 4 predicted proteins | sample RumenRJG_04DNA_FD_193489 | JGI IMG/M metagenome (GOLD analysis project Ga0256407, IMG submission 193489) | Bovine rumen microbial communities from Lethbridge, Alberta, Canada - RJG_04 | ecosystem: Host-associated > Mammals > Digestive system > Stomach > Rumen | place: Canada: Alberta | collected...
AAAATAAAATATTTTTGAAATAATTATTTATTCTTCAATAAATTCATCATTTTCCCATTTTCCTTTTTTTGATTTTCCATCTGCATAAAAAAATGTTCCAGTTCCTTCTTTAACTCCTCCTTTAAATTCACCATCATATCTATCTCCATTATTATAATAAAATACTCCATTTCCATTATAATCATCTTCTTCCCAATCACCATCATATTTATCACCATTTTTAAAATATTTTATTCCTTTACCAGATTTTAAACCATTTTTAAAATTACCTTCATATCTATCACCATTTTTATATATAAAAACTCCTTTACCATCTTTAACATTATTTTTAAATTCACCTAAATATTGACTTCCACTTTTATAAATAAATGTACCTTTTCCTTCTTTTTTATCATTTTTCCATTCACCATCATATTTATTTCCTCCTATATATTGCATTACCCCTTTTCCATCTTTCATATCATCAATTACTTCACCATCATATTTATCACCATTTTCATATTTTTTTGAAATTGTTCTTCTTATATGTCCATTATTTTCATTATTATTATTATGTATTTCAAAAATAGCTGATCTTCTTAAATAATAATCTGGATATTTTTCATTTTCATTATTATTATTCTTTCTCGTATCTTGAAGTTCTTTTAATATTTTAATTACTTCAGAAAGATTTATTCTTTCTTTTGGTTCTTTTTTTAAAAATTGAGGGACTAAATCAATTAATTGTTGTTGATATTGTGAATCCTCTATTGGTTCATATTTTACATTAATAATATTATAAAACATTTTTGTTGGACTTAGTGAAATAAATGGATGTTTTAATTCAATCATTTCATATAATATAACACCTAAATCCCAAATATCAGTTGAATAATTATATGGTTTTCCTTCTATTATTTCAGGACTTAAATAAGGTTGTGTTCCAATTGCAGTTTTTGCTACTGATATTTCATTTGATAAATCTTTAGCAATACCTAAATCACCTAATTTTACATGACCATCTTCTGTTAAGAAAATATTTTTAGGTTTTAAATCTCTATGAACAACTCCTTGATCATGAATATATTTTATTGCTTCACAAATTTCAAGAAACCATTGTATTACAAATTCTTCAGGAAATTTTTCATCAATTTTTTTTTGTTTTTTTATTTTCATATCTAAATCACCTCCATCTGCATAATCCATTGTAATATATGCAATTTTCCTAGTATAATAATATTCTTTAAAATCAATAATATTTGGATGTTCTAATAATGATAAAAGAAATCCTTCTCTTACTATATATTCTTTCATTTTTTTATCCATTTTTGATAAATCAATTTCTTTTATTACTACTTTTTTATCATCTTTCTTTGTTTTTGCTAAATATGCTCTTCCAAATCCACCAGTTCCAATTGTATCAATATAATTAAAAGTATTATTTAAGATTGATTCAGGCCCAAATGACATTTTTATAAATAAGATATTATTATTTAATGAATTTATTATTTTTCATATACAATTATTTTATTTATTTTTGAAAAATAAATTTTAATGTTCCTTAAAATTAAAAAATTCATAAAATATAAAAATTATATATTTAAAATCCTCAAATAATTATTGTTTAAGAGATAAGAACATAGCAACCCCAGCTTTAATCCAAACGCTTTGTGGTTTATCAGATGGCAATTCAACAAACAAAATATAATTTGTAGAATGTCCAGTTGTACTCAATGTTCCAGCTCTTGAAAGTACTTTATATAAAGGACAGAAATAAACACCTTCAGTAGGAAGAACTCTATCAGCAACAGGAATAAAATGAATCATAGGAACATCAGTATATAATTCTTTTGGTAATGAATCATCCAATAAGTGAGTATCATAATTCCATCTTGCACCTTCTAAGAACATTCCATATACATATACTCCATTTTCTGGTTTTTCTGTTATATCACTTGGTTTTTTATCATCTAAAATCTTGAAATCAAATGTTAATAAATCAATTGCTGTTTTTGATGATCTTGCATAATTTTGTAAAACTGCAGTCATGAATGCTTGAGGGAATGAAAATCCTGAGAACCAGAATGTATTTGGTGTCTTACCTGATGATATCCATTCTTGGAAGAATTTAATTCTTTGATCTAAATCAATTAACCATGAACTTAATGGTTTAAGTGATAGGAAAACTTTACTCCATGATGAAGGTACTTGATTAATATAAAGACTTTGAGACATTTCTTCAGTTTCCTCATCCATAACAATTCTACCTGTTAATCCTTTTTCTAAAGTAACAATTGAAGTTTTCATAACATTAAGTAAAACATTATATCTAATAACTTCTTGTAACAATACAGTATTAAGTGATTCATTATAATCAGTTGGGAATTGTTTAAATACAGCTTCTCTATCAAATGGTTCTGGTGTTTTCTTTCTGATATCATCTAATAATTCTAATATCATACTTTCTTGACTTTTTCCCCCTGATGATGATTGTCTTGGCTGAATACCTAATACAGTATTTAATAATTCTGCTCCTTCATTTTGTGCAGTAATTATATCAGCATTATCATGTAAACCAAAAACTTCTGGCTCACTATTTACAGGGAGGTTTTCAATATAAGTTAAATATGCATCATGTTCTCCTGGTTCTGGACAATAGTAAATACCACTTTTTGAGAATTTATATTTTGAATATTGGAATATTTTTTCATTAAGATATGTATTTAATATTGTTTTAATTAATCTTTGATCTTTATCATCTGTGACACGACCACCATAGTTAATATCACCAATTAAATAATCTAAGACTTGATATGGTATATTTTCATATTCTTCTAAGAAAATCTTTATTTGTTTTCTTGAAACCATCCAATCTTCATTTGTAAAATCATATCTTACATTCCATCCAATAGGACCATATTTTCTTCTATCTTGAACAATGGCATGGAAGAATGATAAACCAAATAATAATGTTTTATATTCATTTCTTTTTAGACAGTCATCTTCTAAATCTTTTGGTTCAATTTTTTTATAATTTCTCAGTATATTATTTTTCAATCCTTTGGGAGGTTCAACAGTAATTTTAACTGAATTTTGTAAAATACTAACAGGGAAGAATGGGTTAGACATTGAAGTTAACCATAAACGGAAATCTTTATCTGGCCAATTTGTATCAAAGTTTTCTACAATTTCTTCAAGTTTACTCATAAAACTCTTTGCAAGATGGCAATTTTGTAATAGAACCCATCCTCCTCTTGTTCTCATATCTTCTAAGACTTTCATAGCTTTACCTTCTTGACCTCTTCCTAATGAAACAGTATCAAATTTATTTTTATCATATCCTTGATCTTCAGCGAATTTTTTAATATCATTAATAGGATCTGAACCTGGTGATAAAATAAATATTAAAGGTACTATATTTGATGATTGCTTATATGATTTTGCTAATTCGAAAGGTGGTGGTTCAATAAATTCTTTTCCAATATTATTCTCAATCCATAATTGAATTGAATTTATTAATTTATCAGGACGAATCATTTTAATAATCATTAATTTAATAAAATGAGCTGTTTTAGTAAAATTATTTATTTTTTCTTCCCATTCTCCAGGTAAAGGATCACTTTGAGGAGTATGACTATCATATAAATCTTTCCAATCATTTGGATTCTGCATAAAATGACTTTCAATTTCTTTAGTTTCTTCAAAGTTAACATCCATATAGTGTAATTGTCTATAAAATGTTGGCCATTCATTTTTATTAATCCAATCTGTAGGATTTGTTGGAATTTCTACATCACCACTTGGTCCTGCTAAGAAATATCTCCATTCATTATTTGGTATTGATACTGGATGATCTGTTGTTCCTACTATAATCTTTTGACAAATAACAAAACTGAAAAGTAATTTATCTTTTTCAAATAATGATCTACATACATTTTCATATAAATTTTTTGTAAATATCTTATTTAAATTTGCAATCCTAATATCTTTATTATTTGAATTTGGTGTAGTTTTAATTGAGAATTCATATAATTTACTAAACCATTGAAGTGAAAATTGATACATAGGATCAATTGATGATAAATCTAAGGTAGCAAAGAATAAAATAGAAGATCTTTCTGCTGCTGGACGATATTTTTCTCTTTCATTATCAATTTTAATTGTAGTTTCTTTTGATTCTTCAATCTTTTGTGATATTTCTTCACTCTTTGTTTTACTTTCTTTAAGTTGATCTATTAAATCATCATTTTCTAAGAATTTAGCAATATTACCTCCTTCTAAAGCATTTAAGATTTTATCTTCTGTTGCTTTTAATTCTGCCATTGATTCAAAGTTTTCTATTAAAATAGCATTTTTTCTTTGTTCTAATTCAGGCATTTCATTATTAATAAGAAGAGTCATCATTTGTTCTTGTAATCCTTGTGGTGTAATACCAAAGTTAACAATAGTAACTTTTACAAATGTTTCGGGTGAATAATGTGGATTTGGAATTGTTGTTGATAAATGAAGTTTAAATTTAGTTGACCAAGGAATTAAATCTTCTCCTATTTTTATTTCTACACTTGTACCAGTTTGAATAGTTTGTTGATTTAAAATTGGTTCTAATGTAGGATCTAAATTTTCAGACACATTTTCTAGTAAAACCCATTTTTCAGCTCTAATTGCTCCTTTAATTAAATTTAAGAAATTTTGATCAGAACCTTTAATAACAACTAAACATTCTTGTCTTTTACCGAATTTTTTAATATAATTAGAACCTTGATTTTGAGGATCAATCATTAAAGGCCATCTTCTAGTATTTTTAATAATAATACCATTTTCAATACTTAAATTATCATTAGGTAAACCATTAAGTTTCCATTCATTAACTTCAATTGGATTTTCAAGTAAACCTTTCATTGTAATTCCTTCAGTATGTATAATATCTAATTCTTCTATTTTCTTTCTCCAATCATTTTCTAAATTAACACGATATGAATAAATAAATGGTCCATTATAACAAATAGCTGCTGCTGCCATTAAAGAATCTCCAGCAAGATTTGCAACTTGTAATTTAAGATCTGCCACATTTTTAGTCCAACGTGCTTGTTCTCCTGAAAGTAATGAGATTAAAAGTGTTGCCCTTCTTAATTTTTCTTCTGCTGTTTTTACTTGTTTAGATAAACTTGCTTGTTCATCCATTGCTTTTTTATAATTATCATCTAATTGTCGTACTTCTTCTTCTGCTTCTCTACTTTGTTTAATTGCACTTTCTTTTGCTCTAATTGAATTATTTTTATCTTCTGTTGCTTTATCAAATTTAATTTGTACAGGTTGAATAATATTTTCAAAGTTTTCAAGATATTCTGCTAAAAGCATCATATATTCATACATACCTACTAAAGATTTTGCTGCATTTTCTATTATTTTTTTAGTAACTTTACGATTTGTGAAATATTTAACTAATTCTTTAATATGTGATTTCATTGGGTCAACTTCTAATATTTCAATAGTATCACAAAAGTTTCTTAATTTTTTTAATAATTCCCCTGTTTTATTAAATTCTATAAATGCAAGTGCTTTTTTAATATCATACATTTTTGAACCATCTGGATTTGTTTGATCTTTAATTTCATATTCTTTAATCTTCCAATCATTACCTGCTAAAAAGATAAGAAGACCTGTAAATAAAATTTCTCCACCTTCTGTTAATTTTTTATATGAGTTTGATTCTTCTAAATGTTGTGGTTGGACTTTATTAATTGAATTTTTAGCTTTAACTATAAGTGGACGTACTTTTTCTTTTTCTGCTTCACAAATGGCTAATGTTGCTGTACACTCTTCATCTAGTTTTTTAGCTTTTGCTTCTTCTTCTTGGGCAGTTGCTTTTTTCTTTTCTGCTTCATCTTTCTTTACTGTAAGAACACTAACTAATTTTTCTGTTTCTTCTGTTGCTTTTTTTAATAAAGGTCTTTGTTTTTCAATTTGTTCTTGCATTTTACCAACTTCAACATTTGCACTATTAAGTACTGTTAAACCACTTTCAAATCTATTTATACTTTTATTAAATTCTTTTGTTTTAGCTTGAATTATTTTACTATATAATGAAAGTAATTCTAAATATGAAGTTGGAGTTAAATATACATAACGTCTCATTTGTTCTGAATAAGATTTACTTTCTCCTTCAACTCTTTTATGAATAAATTTAAAAGCATTAACAACTTTAGGAATTGTATCATCATCTAAACCTAATGAATCTTCTTTGAAATTATCCATAGCTACACTTTCTAAAGCATCTTCAGGCCATTCACTAAACCAATCAAGAGTACAACAGTTAACTAATGATGGGAACATTCTTAATCTATTAATAAATGCACCTCCTAATGGACTCATAGCAAGTACAACATGAATATGCTTTTGTACTCTATTCAAATATACTTTCATAACATTACTTTCCATTAAATTACCATATTTAGTCATAACTTCAGCTCTTACTGCATTAATAATTGCATCTTTATCACTTTGTTCTGCATAAATATTAGGTACATCACCAGTATTTAATATACCATTAATATATTCTAACATAAGACTATGAATTAATTGAGTATCTACTATAAGGAATGTTTGACTTCTTTCTTCTATACCTGCTTTCATTAAACATTCTTTAACATTTTTACCAAAATCAGACATTCCATAACCTTTAACAACATCAATTTGATAACAATCATATGTATTAATAAATGTAGCTAAACGAGCTAATGATTGTCTTCCGCTACCTCCAACACCAAGTAATAATGCATTACCTTGAGGTTGACGTAATATACGACATATACGAGATACATGACCACAAGCATCTAAGAACATAACTAATTTTAATTTTTTCTTTTTTCCATCTTCATTATATTCTTCAAGACGTTGATTTATTCTCTTAATAAATGCAGGAATATCTGTTACTAAATTATAATTTCTCTTTGAATATGCATCTGCACCCATAAAATCACAATATATAATAGTTTTACCATATTGATATAATAATTCTTCATTTGTCTCAAAAACATCATTTGCTCCTTTTTCTAGTAATTCTTTTAACCAATTTCTGTCTTGATCATTAATTAAACGGTCTCCAAATACTCTTGTCATTTCATGATACCATATACGAGCAACATCACATCTTTCTTTTGTAATTTCTAATGTAAGAGAACTAACTCCTTGAAGTACTTTTGATATATCTCTTAAATTGAAAATATAATGCATTTTTGCAGGAGTTGGTAACATAACATTTTTAATTTCTTTATAATCATCAAGAGTTATTTTAATAACATCACCAATTGCATTTTTAATTATTTCTGGGAATTTTGCAAGGAAAAAGTTAAGTATTGTACTGAATATCATTGTAATAGATTGATCATCTAATTCATTATAAGTTATTAAATTGAAATGTCTTTGGAATCTTTGTGATAAATAATTTCTTCCTCCACCAGGAAGTCCCATAGCTCCTAAAAGAATAATATTTTCAACAGTAATAAATTGTTTATTAATTAAATTATACCAACCTGAATGATCTAACCATTGTCTAAGTAATTCAATAGGAGGTTGTGCACCTGAATCTTGTCTAACTGGCATATTCAAATCATCAATGAAAATAGCAGCTGGTTTTTCAGGAGCATATCTACCTCTACCTCTTCTTTGAATTTTACCTTGAATAGTTTCTCTTGTCTGTTTTGCAGTTGTTTGAGCTGAAAAGTTCATTATAATACTCATATATTTTTCACCGAGTCCTTTTGTTAAAACTTCATTTATATTAATTGTTTTTCCAGTACCTGTTGGTCCAGTAGTAATAACATGTTTATTTGATACAATTAATTGTTTTATAACATATGAATTACGAACACTGTCTGGAGTTGGAACAATAATTTCAGTATAACCAATATTATGAGGTAATTGTAATTTTTCTATAATATTAATCCATTGAATCCATTCACCTTTTTCATAATCGAATAAATAATCATAACAAGTACCACTTTTTGGTAATTCAAATCTTTTATCCATAACTTTTTCAGACATTAATTGACGGAAATGCTCATTGAATTTTGTTCTTCCTTCTTCATTTGTTGTTACACCAACACCCCATATAATAGCAAAATAGAATATTCCTTCTAATACATCTTCTACTTGTCTTACTTCATCATCCATATTTTTAAATTGAGCTTCTTGAGATCTAAATTTATCAAAGAATGTATCTATAATTCTCATTACACTTGAAGCTAAATTATTATCAACAGTTGGGCATGGTTCTTTTACTTTTCTACGTACAAAATATACTAAATCTTCTAAATAACTATCAAATAATTGTGTTAACTTTTTATTAATACTTTCTATTGGATTTTCTTTCTTTTCTATTTTTTTCTTTTTTTCTTTTTCTTTTCCACCTTTTTGTTGATTTTGTTGTGCATTATTTGCATTATTTCTTGCAAGAGTTTCTAACATTTCAATCAATTTTTTAATCCAACAAACATAAAGAGGTTGAATACCAAGTGATGAAGGTTCCATATAAACCATACCACATCTACTAACAGTAGCAGGAGAAGCAACAACTAAATCTTCTACTTCAAACATAATAGTTATCATATCATTAAGTAAAATAATATCTGAAGAAGCTAAGCATAGTTTTTTAGAGTCATCAAGTACACTATTCATATCTTCAATCCACATAGCATCAACAGGACCATCAAAAATAATCCAATATTTAGTTTTACCAGCTGTATCTCTTTTACATTCATTAATAATAACTGGAACAATACCAAAAGACCATTCACCTGTATCTGTATTTTGTTCAGAATATAATTCTGCATGAGTAATAGCTTTTGGATTTATTATATTTGTTTGTGTCTTAAAGAATACTTTATCATCTGCTAAACGAGAAATTGATTCTTTTAATACATTATAATTTGATGTTTTTCCACCTCCAGCTGGACCTACTATCATTAAACCATGTCTAACTTGTAAGGTATCATATAATTGAATAATTTTATCTTTGAAAGCTTGTGATGGGATTAAATTATATTGTGATGATTCACATACTTTATCAACTTCATTAAGTAAATCTCCATAATCAATTTTAGGTCTTGTTGTTCTTGGGAATAAGTCACTAATAATATTTCTAAATAATGGAATATCTTCTTTGACGAATTTAGGTACATTAACATCTTCTAAAGCTCTTAATAAAAGTTGATCTTCTGGTTTATCAGTTTCAGTTCTTTTTAATCTTCTAGCAGCATTTAATACTGATTTGACTGCTCTCATTCCAAAATCATAATGACCTTGAGTAGATAATTGTTCGGAAGATAATTTCATTGTTGAGACAACTTTAGTAGCTAATTCATTAGCTTGAACATAACCTGATGAATAAAGATTAATTTCTGCAATTAATTTATAATCAGGAACCATCATAGAAATTGATCTGAATAAAGCTTTTAAATTATCAGGTAATTCAGTTCTTCCTGCATAACCTGGATTCATTGTAATAAATACACAGAATGTTGGTAAAATTCTAATAGTACTACCTTCAAATACAATTTCAGTTTGATTTTTATCTTTTGCACCAAATAATGTTAATAATTGTTGAGCAATAACAGAAAGTACTTCAATATTAATTCTATTAAATTCATCAAAACAAATCCAAGCACCACAACATGCTAAACCTTTAAAGAATTTACCAATCATAACATAATCAGTATCATCAGAGCAATTGTATACAATACATAATTTACCTAATGTTCTTGCAAGATCTTTTGTTGTTTCGGTTTTTCCTGTTCCTGCAGGACCTGCTGGAGCACCACCTAAATTAAGTCTTAATGCACCCATAAGTGTTAAGTTACATTTATCTGTTAATGGAGTAATAACAAGAATTTCAGCATTTCCAACATATTCATAACCATAAGGGAAATCTGTTTGTACTGATTTAACAACACAATTATATTCATCTGGTTTAAGTGATTGATCCCAATAATATCTCATTTGCATAATCCAATCAAAAGCATTTGTTTTTTGTATATTCTTAGAAACTAAATTTTTCATAACATTTGAATTATGTACATCTAAAGTAATCAAATTTGCTAAATTAATACTCATAACTCTTGTTTGTTTTTCTCTGACTAAATCAACAAGATCTAAAATACGAGATTCATATTCATGAATATAATCTTCTAATGTATGTTCTAAAATATGTTTTTCTACTTCTTTAGTCCACATAATTTGATTGACTGCCATAATTAACTGACCTGGATGATGTTTGACCCATTCTTTTCTTGGATTTTTTAAATAATCTTCTACACAAAGTGACATATAATGATGAACTGTTTTGAACATTTGACCTTCTAATTTTTTCATCCATTGTTCTACATTTTGTCCATGAATTGTTACTTGTTCACATAAATCTAATTTTTCACCGAAACGAGATAAAATTGCTGTAATATACATATCATCCTTTAATGTAATTGAATCAATTGGTTCAAAAATTTTATTAACATTATCTTTTACTTTTTTAATATCTTTTGTTTGTGATAAAATTTCTAAAAATTGAGCATTAGAAATGAAATAAAATCTTGGGAAAATTGCTCTTTTCTTTTCCATATAATCATTCAATCCTTTTTCAACATTTTCAAGATTATTATTTGCATCTTTTAATTTTTCAAATAAACCTTCTTGTAAACAGCATTGTTTAACATTTCTATTAGTATTTAAACTATTCATTAAATCTTGCCACATACGATCAGTCATCTTAAATTTCTTATGTTCATATGGAATATCTTTTGCTATATCACCACTATCAAATACAGGTTGTAAATAAATCCAACTTCTTTGACATTTATTCCATTCTTCTAAAACCATTGAAATTAATAATAAATCTTTATTCCATTTTGTAATTTGCTCTGCAAATGGTCCTTTAAATGGACTTAGATCTAATTGTTGAACATCCATAATATCAGTATCTAATTCTTTATTTATATCATTCCAATTTGAAATTGTTGGTAATTTTGTTAATTTATGTTCTGTCAATGCGAAGAATATATCTTTCCATTTTTTATCAATTGCAATTAATTGTTCTTCAATTTTAGCTTCTCTATATGCCTTCTCACCAACATCAGCACAAATTTCTAAATGTTTAATCATTCCTTCATCTAAAATATTTTGGAAAGTAAATCCTTTACGTGGTGTACAATCAATACCTGTTTTTTTCTTAATTTCTTCCCAATGTCTATCTTTTAATCCTCTAGTTAAAGCAACAGCTAATTCACCTTGTGGTTTAAATTCATCAACTTTCTTTTTATATTTCATACAAATATTAAATATAGCTTCTTCAACATTTTCACTTTTAAATCTAGAAAGTGCCATATTGAAATTTTTAGTAAGTTCAGTAATAGTAGAATCAATTTCATTACCATCTAATAAACTGAAATCACCTTCTAACCATCTTTTCTGTGATGAATTCCAACGATCCAATCCAACCCATAAATTATAATATGGAGCTAACATACCATCTAATTCTTGAATTTTAGACCAATCTGTTCTTGGTTTTCCAAAAAGCATTTCTCTTTCATTATACATAATACCATCTTTTTTATATTCTTCAACTTTTCCTTTAATATATACAGCAAGAGTTTTTGCTGATTCTGCTTTACTTTCATCATTATATTTTGCTAATTCATGAATGTTTGCTTCTAAATTATTTATGTTATCCATTAATTCATTTACTTTTTCTATTTGTTCTTGAGCTAATTGTTCTTTTTTCTTTTCAAGTTGTATTAATTTTTCTTCTTTTATCATTTCAATATCTGTTGGTCCTCTCATTAAATTCATTCTTTGTTCGAATTGAATATAATCTAATTTAACATTAAATCCATCTAATATATTATATATTTCTTCAACTTGTACTGTTCTTTCTTTTAATTTATTTAATTCCATAGGAATAGTAGCAATATAATTTTGAACTTCTTTAAGATCATTAATTGTAACTACTTCTCTAGTAATTTCATGAGCCATTTGTGCATATCCAGTTTGAATGTTACCATTCAAATCTTTAGCTTTCTCTTTTAAATATTCCATTTCCATATCAGCTAATTTATTAAATTTACTTGCTAATTCATTTCTATATTCTCTTGCATTTATCATAAAGAAAGAAACATGAATAACTTTTGGAATTTCATTTAAAATTTTTTCTTCTTTCTTTTTATTTTCAATAATATCTTCTTTAATCTTTTGATAAGTCCATTGTCTTTCTTCAACATCTTTAGTTTCATCATCTTTAATTTCTTTTAATCTATGGAAAGGATCTAATTCAATTAATTCCTTATATTTACCAAATGTTTCTAAATAAGGAGTTAAAGGCTCACATGCTTTCTTAAGTGATTCAACTAAATCTTCATATTGTTCACAAATCCAAATAGCATCTTCATTAAGTTCAAATCCTTCTTTAATTTCTTCTTTAGTTTTAGGAGCAGGTTTACCTCCTTTAGGTCTAGTAATAGTTTTTAAAGGAATACCATTTTTACCAGCTTTAATTAAATTAGGAAGTAATAATGGTTCAACTTGAGAAATTTTTTGCATTCTTTCAAGTCCATCATCAAATATTTGCATTATATCTTTAATTAAATCTGCCTCTTTTGTAGTATATTCTAAATTCTTTTCATCTTTTTTAATAATATTTATTTGGAATAATGCCATATATTTATTAGTATCATAAAAGAAATCTTCTTCATCTCCCATTGTTTCTGATGGTTCTTTAACTGGTCCACTTTCTACTTCTTCAACATTGATTAAATCATTTGTTGTATTCATTTCTTCTTCTACTATTTCTTCTTTGAAAATGTTATTAACATCATTTACATCTTTAATTTCTACTTTTTCTGGAATGAAATGTTGGAAAAATTTAACATAATTACTCATTGATTTTGTTACTAATGAATGTAAGACATCTTGCATTAAACATTTAACAACTGTCATATATTTTTTTAATTTTAAATATTCATAAATTTCTTTTGATGCTACATTCAAATTGAAACTACCTTTACCAACACCTGTTAATGATTTTTCTAAAGTATCTTTTATTATTTTAACCCATTCATCTAATTTTTTACCAACATTAATAATACTTGCTTTTTGACGTGATTTAAATTCTTGAAGACGAAGTGGTTTTTTAATATCAAAATTAAATATTGTATTTGAATTTTTAATTTTATTACATTCTTCTTTTATTTTTTGTAAACAATCAACAATTTCTTTTTTACAAAATAGAGTTTTGAAAGTAAATGATTTATATGATGTAATATAATTATATGGTGGAATAGGTTCAAGTCCTTTTTCTCTAACTTCAATTTTGTGAATATCTGGATTATTAATAATTTCAGGTGGTAATTTTAAATTATCAATAATTAATAAATTAGATAAATTTGAATAGTAAAATTTATCAAAAATGATTTTATTTGTTGTTCTTAAGTAATTATTGTTTAAATCTCTTAATAAATCATCAACATTTTTCTGATCCATTTTTAAGAAAGGTAATTTTTTGATATTATTTTGTAATCTTTTCCTAACATCTTCATTAATATCAGGTAAATTTTCATTAAGCATTCTATCAACATATAAATTATATCTAATAACACTTTCAGCATTTTCTCTCGCTTCACTTGCTAATTTCACTTTCTTACAAAACAAAAAAGGATTTTCTGCATCAAATAACAAATAAATTTTACTAAGAGCACAATTTTCTTTAGGTTCAGCATCATTATCCCAAATACCTTCATATTTCTCAGTATCTTTATTATAATTATTAATCAAAACTCTTTTCCAAGTACCAACACCATCATTATCTCTATATAATCCAACACCTTGAATATATAATTGACCTAATTGAGGATCTTTTGCTTTTTCAATCCATTCATTAGAAGTAAATATATCTAAATCTTTATCTTCAAAAAATTCTAAAGGTAACCATGAATCTAAAGGACTAACAGTACTAAAATCAATATCAGCTTGTTTTAATAAAGTTTCAATATTAATTGTTGCATATACTTTTCTCATACGATCAATCATAACTTTTCTAGGTGGACGACCATCAATTAATTCATGTGGTTCATTTGCTTTTGGATTTATATATGCTATTCCTTCTCTTTTTGATGAATATTTTCCATTCATAATTGCATATGCATCTTCTTTTAATGGATCTAATTCATGATAATCTAATTTTGTATAATTTTCACTTTTAATAAAACGACTTGGTGGTAATTGAGATGTTGTTTGTTCTTTACTATTTTCATATTGATTTTTAAAGAAATTTTCTTTTTGTGCTATTCTAGGATTTGCTATTCTTGGATAATTTGGTTTACCATTTAATAAATTTGGTTGATTCCAGAAATATCTTTTTTGATTTAATGATTCTTTTTGAGATATTTTCTGATTTCTTATAAATAAAATATCTTTTGGACCATGATGTTTCTGTGATTGCTCTTCTTCTTCTGTTTTTTCACTTTCAACTTTCTGTTGTTGTTCTTTTTGTGTTTTTTTCCTTTCAAAAGTTTTCTTACTTTGAGTCTCCTCATGTTCTGGTGGTTGATTTTGAGGTTTTTCATTTTGTGCCTCTTCAACTTGAGGATTTTCTTGTTGAGGCTGAGCAGGTTGCTCAGAATCATTTTGAGGTTTTTGTTCATTTGAACCCTCGATCATTTTTTGATTATTAATTCAAGAAGTTATAATAATTTAAATAATTTTTTTTCAGTTTTTATTATTTTTTTAAGATTTTATGATAATTATTTATTTTTATCAATTATAATATTAAATACATTAAAAAAAAACAATATATAAAAAATAATTATTATTTACCATAAATCAAGTTTTTGTCCATTACCATCAGTATGATATCCTATACCTAAAAAACATATATCTAAAAATTGAAGTGCTATTAATAATATGATTATACCCATAATTACATTAATTGAAGGATGATAAATAAAATTTTTATTATTTACTTTTTCATTATCATCATCAGCACTACAAAAAATAAAAAGTGTAAATCCACCAATAATAATTAAAACTGTATTAATTAATAATTTTCCAACAGCAAAGAAATAATTACCTAAATAAAAATGACCAACCCCAAAACCAAAAATTAATTCTAATATAAAAGCAGCCATTTGTTTTTTTTGTTTATAACAACATAAAATAATACTTGAATTATTATATTCTTCAAATAAATGAACATCATTATTACTACTAAATACTTTAAATGAATTAGGATAATAAGTTAAATAACCTTTATGACAAATACAATATACTTTTTTTGATAAAGCGTTTAAAGTTAAATTTGATGATGTATTATTATAAAAGTTAAATATGTTTAAAGCACAATTACCATGAATTGAACATATTTGATCATCACATAAACTTCCTACTTTACAATCAGTTAAAAGTTCAGAAAATATATTTTTTATTAAACATAAAAAATAAAATTTGAAAATTTTATTCATAATAAATTTTTTTTTGATTTATTTTAACATGTTAAAATAAATAATTTAATATTAAACAAAAGTATAAAATATAAAAATTCATTTTTATAATATATAAATATATAAAATATATAAATTAAATATTTATAATAACTCAACATATAATTGAATAATAATTAAAAAATAAATTATTGATAAAACATATCTTCTTTGGTTAAAAAAAATTTTGAATAAATTTTTGAAATTGAATTATTTCTCATTAATAAATTTGATTTGAGATTCCTTGTTGAAAGGTTTATTTTTTCATTAAAAAAAAAATTTCTATTATCTATTTTTTGATTAACTTTTACAATTTTAGGAAAATAATATTTTTTATTAGTATATGATGATATATTTAAACAATTTAAATTATCATTTTGAATATTTTTCTTTTCATTTAAAATTTTATATTTAATATTTTTAATTTTATTTCCAATTACAGTATTTCTTTTTCTATTTTTTCTTTTAATATTTGATATACTATTATTTAATTTATATTTTATTTCTCTTGATTGTTTTTCTAAAGATTCATAATCAGTTTGTTTTAAAAATTGTTGTACTAATGTTCCAATCGGAAGATTACCTTCTGCAATTGATTTAAATTCTTTATCTTCATTATTATATTCTTTATTTTCATTATTCTCATTTTCATTTATTTTATTTTCATTTTTATTTTTTTGAAAACATAAAAGATTTGAATTTGATAATTTTAAATTCTTTTTTATTTTTTTTGAATGAATCATTTTATCATCCTTTGAAACTTTAATTATTGACTTTTTTGAAAATGAATTATTTTTTACAGAAAATGAATCTTTACTATTATTTTTATTTAACCATATTATACTAAGATTTCTTCTTTTTTTTTTTGATTTTTTTTTCATTTCTAATTCTTGTTTTATTTTTTCATTAATTATTTTTATTCTATCAAGACATAATTTAATATATTCTTTTTTTAAATAATCAATTGTAATATTAAATTTTGAACTTAAATGGAACAAAACTTTTAAAATACCTTTGGAATAAAATTCTAAATATTTTATAATTATTTTACTAACAAATTCTTGTTTATGTGAATTATTATCTGGTATTAAAGAATAATTCATTTTTGTTAGATTAATTGAAAGAAAAACTGTTTCCCAATAAATTGAAATTCTTTCAGTTAATTTCAAAATTTTATCTTCTTCTTTATCATTTTTATTATATTTTGATTGAATATCAAATATATTTATTAAATCCTTATTTATTGATTCAATATTTATAAAAATCTCTTTGAAAATATAAAAAAATTTTTTATTTGTGAATAATTTTAATTTATGTGAAACTTTTAGTCTTTCAAAAATATTCATTATTTAAATACATTTTTTTTTAATTAATATATATTATTCAATAAATATAAATAAATATTTAAATTAAAAAGTTATATAAAATATAATTATATAAAAAAATAATGCTAACAATAACTAAATAATCCTATTCCATATAACTATATATTAACAGCAAAAATGATTTTGATTAATTCTTTTCTCATTTAAACTACTTTTATCTAATTGAATAGTTCTCCTTTCTTCTCTTCTAGCATATTTATTTTCATTATTTTCTTCTTCTTTCATTTTTATAAAAATTTTATGAACTAAATTATCAAAAGTAGAACCTATATTAGTACCATTTTTAGCACTAACTTCATAAAACAAAATATCTTTTTCAATCGCAAAATTTTTCCCATTATTATATTCGACTTCTCTTTTTTGATTCATATCAATTTTATTTCCAATAAGAAAAATAATAACATCAGGAGGAGCAATATTTTTTATATCATTATACCAAGATTCAATTTTTTCAAAAGTTACTTTTTGAGTAATATCATAAATTATTAAAGCACCATGTGCATCTTTATAAAATTGTTTTGTTACAGTTCTAAATTTTTCTTCTCCTACTGTGTCCCAAATATCTAATTCTGCAATATTATCATTATCAATTCTATATGTTTTTTTTTTATTACCTACTGAAATTGTTGTTTTATATTCATTGTTAATTTTATTATCTATGAAGCGTCCTATTATTGAGGTTTTTCCTACTGATGATTCACCTACTAATATTATTTTGAATATTTTTTTATTTATTTTTGTATTTTGATCTTTTTTTATATAAGTAACTTTTTTTGAATTTGAATTTGATTGGTTGATATTATTTGAGATATTATTGTTATTGTTTATGTTTGGATTTTTATTTGAATTAATTGAATTT
>Ga0256407_10006660_pt1 | contig 17741 bp, 23 predicted proteins | sample RumenRJG_04DNA_FD_193489 | JGI IMG/M metagenome (GOLD analysis project Ga0256407, IMG submission 193489) | Bovine rumen microbial communities from Lethbridge, Alberta, Canada - RJG_04 | ecosystem: Host-associated > Mammals > Digestive system > Stomach > Rumen | place: Canada: Alberta...
TGATACCAAGGACGCAGACACCAACCAGTATCACAACCAGACAAATCAGGCAACAGCAAAGCCTGCTACATCCCGACGTGGAAGCAAGGCAGCTCCTGCACCGGCACCTCAACCGCAAGACCGTTTCTCTGTGATCAAGAATGCTATCGCAAGTACTCCTGACACAGATGCCCTACTTGACCTCTACCTCCAGCATCAGAACGAGGTCGAGTCGAATGTAGAAATCAAGGCACTATTCACTGCCCGTAAACAGCAACTTAAACAAGCAGCGTAACTATGGCAACAAAGAAGAGAATAGAATTGAAGGACAGCGGTGTGATATTCAATGCTGAGGATCATACCTATCTGTTAGGTGACAAATACCTTTCTGGTATAACCGGAATGCTACAACGCCAGTTCTTTCCGACAGAATTTGAAGGCATTCCCAAGAATATACTCGATGCAGCAGCTCAATACGGAACAGACGTACATAAGAGCTGTGAGGACTTTGATATGAATTGGACTAACGACGGCACTGTTGAAGTGGCCGACTATATCCAAATCTGCAAAGATAACGAACTGACACATGAATGCTCAGAATATTGTGTGACAGACAAGAAAGACTGGGCTACAAAAATTGATAAAGTGTACCGTATTTCGGATGACACTTTTGATATTGGTGACATCAAGACCTATGGCGTTATGACTTCTGACAAATTGGAGAAGGCCAAATGGCAACTTTCAATAATGGCCATGCTCCTAGAAAATCAGTGTAAATGCAAGGTTAGGCGATTGTTTATAATTCACCTTCGTAATCGAGAAACCAAATCAGGTGAGTTTGACCATATAGCCAACATTATCTTTGTAAGTAGAGTGCCTGCCGAAATCTGTCAGGAACTACTTAATACCGACCTCAGAGGGGAACAGTTCAAAAACCCCTTTGAAATTCCAGATGATATTAGTTCACAGGAGGCAGAAATCCGTGAGTTGATGGAAACAAAATCATACGTTGAGGAAAGGCTGGCAACCATCAAAGCCAATATCCTCAGCAAAATGGAATCTCTTGACATTCGGACTTGGGCGACAAATACAATGCGTCTGACTCGAAAAATGCCATCAACAAGGGCATCATTCAATAGCTCTTTGTTCAAGGCAGATCATCCTAATATGGACTTTAGCCCATACGAGAAAATTTCTCAGGTGGCTGGCAGTCTGATGATAACTGTGTAGGCAGAAACAAAATGCCTATCATTATCCTACCGAAGAGGGGGAATCGTACTTGTTACGGTTTCCTCTCTTTTTAGTTAATCCAAACAGAATTAACCAAAACGGATTTGATTATGGAATTGGAGTGTGATTGCAGCCAGATTTCGTTATTGGAATGGAAGCGCAAGATGAAGGGAAGCCGACCTATCAATTATAGATGGTTGGTAAATAGGATTAAGAAGCATTTGCCTCATTTGTACGAGGCATTATGTCTGAATTATTATAATCCTTGGGAGAATGAATGTAGGGTAAATCAGGATTACTATATCTTGGTTCACTCGGCAACGGAGTATTTTATCAGAAAATAAAGAATCAAATGGAAACAAGAAATTATCACATCAGAAAAACTATCGACATTGTAGTGCAAGCCCCTTGGGATGAACTGCAAGCCGATACTGAGCGTTGGGTAAGAAACAACATTATCCCAGACTGCTTAATCAAGAATGAAGATGAGAACCACAGGATTGATGATGTCCGACTTATCAACGACGATGAAAATCAGGACAGTTTTGTTGTGGTATCTTGGCCTCATAGCCAGGATCTCTGTTTGTACGAGAACTACACCGACTATTGCACCTTTATCATGGGTGACAATTTGGATGGAATGAGCTATCTCGTAAATAAGGAATGGTACTCACGACTACTGAATGGAGAACTCCGTAAGGTAGAAGAATTAGAAGAAATCGAATATTAACAATTAAAACAACAGAAAAATGAACATCAACGAATTTATTTTCAGCAGAACTCAGCCCCAAAAGAAAATTGATACTATCAATGCTCTTACACAGGACGAGTTGTTATCCATCCGTGAAGAAACTGTTAAGCGTATCGTTAAGGATGCTGGCAGTAAGATTTGGAAAACCAGAGACAAGCGGCTCCGTATTAGTCAGGAAAGACGAGCAGGGAACGCTTGGAACTCCTCCATTGATGAGGTACAACTTATCAAAGGAAAACTGCATTTGGAGGTATATCTGCAATACGAAAACACAGATACCTCTACAAGTGAGGAATACGACGAATTTTTCAGAAATGGGAATTATCGTGGTGAAGTCAGACGTTTAGACAGACATGGTAATGGTAGAACCTACTATTTCATGTATAACCCTTCCGACAAGGCAAGTGTTATGAAGTCGATCTTACTTGAATACCTCCACCGAAAATATGCTGATAAACTCAAAGCACAAGCAGCATGAAGAAGGTGAAGATTGGCGATAAGGTGAAGTATGTGACATTCAGTAGCCCCACAAGAATAGCTATCGTAGAGGAAATCGAGATATGCAAGCGTGGGGAGAAATCTGGCAAAAGTGTTTCTAGTTGTGACCTTGACTTACATGCAAATGGCGTTTTAGGTCTCAATGACAGACATTGGTGCTACTTCGATCAAGTTAAACAAGTAATAAATCAAGAATAAAATGGCAAAGACAAAGAAGATGACCCTCAAATACTGGAACAGTCTCAGCGAGGGCAGCAAAAAGCGAGCATTAACATACTGTTTTCCCTTGCATAAGGCTACAGTTGATATGCTCTTAAACGATAAGCCCAACCCGAAAGATGATGCTTGGTGGGGGCTTGTTTGGCGAAAGGTGCGAATACCCGAAGCTGATGCCAAAGGGTACAGGCACTATAAGACAGTCGTAAATAACACTTATATTCCGTAAAGCTATGGGCTATCGTTTGCATGTATGTAAATTGTACAAAGTTGAGTACGCTATGGGGGATGCTTTTAATTATAAAAGTATGGAATTTCATAATCTGCTGTCAGCTTGCGATGTTGAATACTCCGGTGATGAATTTGATTCAGATTTCGAGGTGTCAAAAGAAGAATGGCGAAAGGCCATCGACAATCTAAAGCACCTCCATGATCTCGATGAAGAAAAACGCGAAGAAATTAAGGGGGCCATCGATGACCTAGCAAGTACCACAGACGAGGTAATTCACATGATGGAATACTATCTTGAACATGGTGATCCTGACATTGATTACCTTCACCTAAGCTATTTCTGAACTATGGAAGTAATCAGCATCAACAATGAAGAAACGGCTCAATATATATGGAACGAGGCTTTACAGCGTTCCCCAAAGCCGTTTACATGGGGATTAGACTTCGGAAGCATCCAGACCATTGAGGGCGGCACAGCCTTTAAGGTCAGGACGGCATCGGTTAAAATCCAATTGGAGAAGATGGGACTATACAAGGTCAGCATCATTCCGGATGACAAACAGAAAAGTCAAATTGTGTGTGAAGGGCTGATATTAGGCAGTCTTGTTCCTGCAATAGACGAAGCTGTCAGATACGGCACAATCTCTAATATACCACAATATAGGAACATTCAGGTTGTGGCAGAGCGATTAGCCGTATAGAACTCTCTTTAGGTGGGAGTGGAGAATATGTGATAATTATGGTTTTGGCATATCCTTCACTCCTATATTCATTAACACTGAAAATGTGTTCAATCCGTTTTGTGTTCATTTAATTGCCGACACGACCGATGGAACACACTTTTTTGTATTCACTAAACTCAAAGAATTAAATGAATGAAACAGCAGTTATTTATGCAAGGGTATCCTCAGTGGGAGACCGACAGGACACAGGTAGACAAATCAGAGACCTTCAGCTATTAGCAAAGGAGAAAAATCTGAAAATTGTGAAAATCTACGAAGAGCATATATCAGGTGCCAAGAAAACTCAGGAAAGACCGGTTCTCAAAGAGTGCCTAAACTATTGCTTTTCAAATCACGTCAGCGTTCTACTTCTCTCAGAATTATCACGTCTGGGAAGGAATGTTGATGATGTACTCTCTAACGTGAAACTCTGCAAGGAGAACCATCTTAATGTGTATTTCCAGAAAGAGCAACTATCAATTTTCAATGCGGACGGCAAAGAGCATCCCTTTCTGACCATCTTTATTGCCGTACTGGGAACGTGTGCTGAAATGGAACGTGAAAATATTAAATTCCGTCTTAACTCAGGAAAGGCTCAGTATGTTGCCAAAGGTGGTAAGGTTGGCCGTAAAAATGGCTATAAGAAGCCGGACGAGAAGTTTCAAGAAGAATATGCCGCTGTTATCAAGCAGCTTCGGAAGGGTTATCCAATCCGAATGATAGCTTCCAGTTGCGGTGTCGGCATAAGTACAGTACAAAGAATAAAGAAAAAATTTATAGACAATGAACAAGACAATTAAAAACATTAGTAATCAAAGCGGGATGACCATCAGGACGCTTAATCCGAATTCTGTGGCTCAGGCATTTATCTACAGCAATCAACAACGTGCTAAGATAGTGCAGTTAATAACTCACAAATTCCTCCCACATCACACATCGGTTGGCGTAGGTAAAGCAGGAAAAGACCACTGGCGGCTGGAAAAATATCGCGGAAAATTTGGTGTAGGCTTCAAAATGATTACTCGAAGCCCGTTCTCAACGAATTTCAGTCATATAACCTACTTCACAGTCGCTTAAACTATGCCAAATTGGTGTGACACTACGTATAAGTGTGTGGGGGATCTGAAGGAAGTAAGATCCCTCTACAAGATTATCAAAGCCAACGATAGCCGGAAAATGTCTCGCATCAAAAATGGCTTTGGTACTTTGTGGCTCGGAAACATTATCGACGCTCTAGGTGAAAATTGGGAGAAACACAGATGCAGAGGTAAGATCCTTGACTACCAACTTGATAATAACATACTCACTATCTATCAAGAAACCGCATGGTGTGAACAAGAAGGATTCAGGGTGTGCATTGAAAAGAAGTACCCATCTATCAAGGTTTACTACCGTGAGGAGGAACCTGGGTTTGATGTATTCTATACGAATGACACAAATGGCGACTACTTCCCTGACCGCTATTTGCTCGACTCATACGACGAACCACTATACTACGAGAGCATCGAAGAGGCAGCGGAAAGCGTTTCTAGAATTGTCGGGCATGAGGTTAAGGCAACTGTGGAAGCCATTGAAGAAGCATTGAATGACTACGAAGAAGAACATGAGGACGAAGATGTATTCTATTCGTTCCATGAATTCCAAATTTGTGAAGATTGAAAGAGAAAAGCGTATCAGCAATGGTGCGCTTTTCTATTTTTGCTCAGATGTCAAATCTAATCGGTTACATTTTTTTGTAAGATTTCCCTCAACCGAACTCTGCGTCAGCGGAGTTTTTTTTCTTTGGTCAATTACGTCATCAGGAGGCTATTTTAGGCTGTTTCAAAGCATGAAACGGGTTTTTGCGTAAAAAATCGTTAAATGACTCGGCATTTTTATTTAAATGTCGAGATTTCTTCGTATATTGCAACGAATTTCGCACTCCCTTTGTATCGGAGACGATGAATATATGTACTGATTAGTGTTACAAACGCTGATTTTGACACGTCTGAACTCGCAATCCAACGTGGGATAAGGTCTGCAAAGGCTGAATCTCTAGTCAAAAAAGCAATTGTGAACGCTACACTGTATGTTTATGGACTGTGGCATCATTGTATCGATGTGATGGATTATATCATACCAGTGTGGGTTTCGCATTGCTTGTCCTGACTAGAGAGGTAATGCGAGACCTAGACGTGTGGGATGAGTGATGTAAGTGCCCACACTTTTCGTATATATACACTACTAAAACAATAATTGCCGAATCTGGGCGACTATAGGCATAAATTATGGGAGTATGAGAAATAAACGGTTAGTTACTCTCTGTATAGCAGCAATCTCCTTTATAGGATTGTATGCTCAGGAGATTACGGAAATCAACATCGAGAAGCCTGGCAAGTTGATGAAGCAAATAAAAAAAGAGATAAACACAATAACAAGACTAAAACTGTCCGGTTCATTAAATCACGAAGACTTCTTTACTTTGGCAGAAATACCCAACCTTGAATATCTGGATTTGAGAGATGTAAGCCTTGATGTGTCAAATAAGAAATATTCATTTAGATCTGCTGACGCACTGAATACACTTGATGAAGTTTTGAGACCATTATATAAATTGGGACCGTACAAATCATTGAAAGAACTACATTTACCCTATAATTTAAAAAATGTGTCTGGTATTGAAGCTCCTGTGTTAGAGCGTCTATACACTCCCATAATAGACAATATATTTGACAATAATTCATTTGGGACAAAGACTGCATATATTGATAAGATAGCCGGAGAGATATCAGGGGGATTAGGTATGTATAATGCTGATTCTGTTGTTTTTGTTGGTTGTACCCCTACTAAGGAGTTATTAGAAAGGTTAAGCCCATGTGTCATCTATCTTAAAGATAATAACACAACATTGGTTCACAGATGGGAAGGTCCAATCACATCTGAGATAATAAAAACTTTTGATTTTATATTTCCTGGCGCATTCAAGAAAAATCCCTATGTCAAGCAGATTAAATCTATTGAACTTTCAGATAAGTTAGTAGAAGTACCTGAGGATTTATTCAGTGGTTTTTCAAATTTAAAGGAAGTTAAATTCGGCAATAGCCTCGAATGCATTAAAGCTGGCGCTTTCTCTGATACAGCAATAGAAGAAATAGATGTGCCAAGCACTGTAACAACTGTAGAACGTTATGCATTTAAAAATGCACCATTAAAGAAAATTACACTACATACAACAACACCACCTAATTGGCTACGGACTGTGGATGAAAATGCCAAAAGTGCTGTTTATATTCCCGATGGAACATTCCTTGCATATCAAAAAAAGTATTATGATAACAATACAAAAAATTTTTTATTTGTAGATAATAAGAAATATGGTTCATATACTATTAGTGTTCCAAAAGGGAACTCAATACTTTCATACATTTCTCTCGATGATCTAATTTGCTGTGATTCACTTACTATATCGGGTGTGTTATACGAACAAGACTTTAACTATATTAATAAGGCTCAAAGATTAAAATATCTTGATATTTCCAAATGCTTTACGTCATATTCTGAGGAATTTCTAGAAGAATATCGACAGAAGATGAATGCAATGTCTGCCATTTTCCAAGTAATTTCTGAAAGCCTTGATGACCAGTACAATGACAATCAAATGGGTACTTTTGACTATAAGGTAAATAAAGCTATCGCTGATGAAATTTCAAAGGCATACTCAACGGGAAAACTGGAAAATGAAAAGTGTATTATTCCACATGAAGCATTAATGCTGATGCCGGCATTAGAGCATCTTAAACTGCCAATTCTTTGTGCAGGGATAGGACCAAATGCTTTTTCAGCCTGTAAAAAACTCAAAAAAGTTGAGTTGCCTCCGTATCTTATTAATATCAGTACAGAAGCCTTCGCTTACTGCCATAATTTAAAGGATATTCATTTCCCGCAGTCTCTTAAAGTGATTGACCGTCAAGCATTCTACAACTGTCTTAGTTTTGAGAAAATTGACCTGTCAAATCTGGAACTCAATCATCTGGAAGATCAAGCCTTTGCAGCATGTACTTCTCTAACGGAGCTTATTTTTCCAGAAGGATTAAAAGAGATTAGTGACCAAACTTTTAAAAATTACCAACTTAATAAAATTGTTTTTCCAAGCACGGCAACCAAAGTTTCGATGCGCAATAGAGATTGGGGCGAAGATAAAGCTGTGCCATGTGAATTTCACTTCAAGAGTCAAACGCCACCACAAGGAGATTTAAGAAAATACATTTTTGGCGATGGGGCTACTATATTTATCCCCAAAGGCACCACTACGGTTTATACAACGAAGTTTGGCACCGGTCTAAAATATGTAGAAGAGTGATAAGAAAACGAACCGCCTAGAGATGAAGATTATGTAACTGTTTTAAAAATATGCAAATAATATCTGAGAGTATGAAGAATCTATCACAATTGGCATCAAAACTGATATTGGCAATATTGTTAGTTGCCCTGCCATTATCCTACAGTGAAGCTAAACCAAAGAAGATAGTCAAGGGCATTACTTTTGATGGTGAGGTAGTTAAGGGAATGCCACATGGTTATGGTAAGTTGGCAATTTTCAATATTATGGAGATAAAAGGTGACTTCGATAAAGATAAAATTACCAATGCAAGAATGGAATATTTTGGACAAGAGGAACGTTTTTTCCCTCAATCAGAAATAGAGAAAGACACTTTGTCTACAAATATCTTGGAAGGTGATTTTACTTACTCTTTTACAGAAAAATGGAAGAGTATTACATTTGAAGCATCATCCATAAATTTATATGGTACAAAGGGCGTATACCTAGGAAAATTCGTTATCCTTTCGGAAAAGGAAGAAAAGGATGGGCATGTTTTTTTACAATTGCCAAAGACGCAATATAATGATATTCTTCTATTAGTGGGACATAGTCCTTCAGAGCCGTATTTAACAAACTACCACTACATTCTAGGGGCTTCATTAAAAATTCGCTTACTTACATTAGGCGAAAGAGCTGATGATTTGTATAGTCGCACGTCTACTAATACTGATGTATTAAAGTTTTCCGACAATTCAACATTGGAATATTCCACGGACCACGGCATCTATATTGCTGCTGGCGACACGTTATGCTTCCATAAAAGAGAATGGGCAGAATACCCTTATGGTCTTAATGAATTTAGAATAACAGATTCTGAAGGAAATGTCTATAAATGTAAATCTAGTGGTTCAACAGGAAAAAACGCATTAGAAATGAACATCTATTATGCAGATGGTTCAAAATACAGTGGTGATGTAATTACAGATTTCATTGAAGACTATCATGTTGGATTGGAATTATATAAAAAGATGAAGGCATTCACCAAGTCCTCTATCAAATATTATAAAGGAACCTATACCGATACAAGAGGGGCCACTACCGAATATATAGATGGAGAGACAAAAGCCAATCATGACGCTAGGTTGCTTGCTGATGCTAAAGCTAAAGAAGAGGCAGAGCAAGAAGCAAAAAGAAAAGATGAACAAGCAAGGATTGCTGCTCATAACGAGTTGGTTAGAAAGTACGGGAAAACATTTGCCGAAGCCATTGAAAATGATCATATAATGGTAGGGATGACAACGGAAATGCTTAACAAGATGACACTTGACTGGTCTTTGTACTATGATGGCGGCAGCAAGAAAATTTATATCGGTGAACAGAACATGCTGGCAGATGCATTCATCAAGACTTTCGGCGGAAGATCTAAGAAAGCCTATGTCACTGTAGTTAACAACAAAGTTCAAAGTATTGTTTACAAATAGAAAAAAGAACCGCCCAGAGGAACACCCCTGAGCGGTTTTTCTTTTACCATGCCCTCACGACCTCAATGAGCTTGGTCACGTCCGATTGCATGGCCTTTGGATATAAGAGTACCAGGATCTTCGCGTGAGTCACTTCGCCGCCCTTGGTGAGCTTTTTCTTCATATACCAGATGCGGCCATCGGTGGCATAACCTGAGAATACGCTGTCGTCGCCACTCCGATAGGTAATACTCTTGATATGCACATCTTCCGTCAGATAAGAGTCGGTATCAGGATAATCGGTGACTGCCCATGTTCCTAGGAGTGGCCAGCACACGAGGCAAACATCTTCATAATTCCATCGATACAGAGAACCGGGGACTTCCTCTACCCAGATTTCACTTGATGGGGTCATGCAGCTTGGGAAACGAAAACCGTAATCTGTATCGTGCCATGTTGCCTTAAATACCAGGTCTGCGAACGACTCTGATTTTGCATCGTCCCACTGGACTCTCCCAATCTCGACCACACCGTCACGGGCGACGTAGGCTGATATAGTGGTGAAATCAACGAACTTATCCCCATGTGTCGGGCAGACGGCTTCATACTTGTAGAGACCAGGCCCAACCTTCTTGACCACTAGATCCTTAAAACTCGCGGGGCTGTCAAGTTCGCCCTCGACTGAGCATTGGACTTCTGGCCAGGAGCTTTCCACAAGGTCTTGACGAGCACGTTCAGTAAAGCGGACAGCATCTTTGTCGCCCAAGAGAAAGGCACGGATGGCGTTCTGAACAATCTCGTCGGAGCTGGGTTCAGACGATGTATCGCCGGTGACATCAGCCGTTATGACTGAGTCGGTGGTAGTGGCCACTGGCTCGCCTGAACTTTGGGGATGGCTGGTCTTGGAGCCACATCCTGACAGCAGGAATAGGGCTGAAATGAGTAGTAATGTCTGTTTCATGGCACGAAGATAATACTTTCAGATGACAATAAAGAATAAAATGGAGGAAAAATAAAGACTGCACCACCATTTTATAGTGATGCAGTCCTCAACGAACATTAACAGGCCGATTTAATGGCAATATATCGGTGGTCTGATGCTCGTTGTGCTATCCCGCGTTTCACAGCGAAGGGTAATCCGAAGATGAAACATCTATAAACAGGTCAGGCATTGGGAGCCGCCGTGAGGCAGCTTCCAATTGCACAAACCACTATATATAAAGAATTGAACGGGGATAATTCTTGTACTGTCCAATTATTAACCACGAGTGTCCAAAAAATGCCCAAAAGTGTCCAAGTATTGCCCAAATTCGTCCAGGAATTGACCAATATTCTCAAACGGTCATAATACGTAGTATTTTAATACTACACACTTTGACCGATCACAAAATTAACACCAATTGAAAAGATTATCGAACGTAGGCTTTGTATAACTAGTATCGACTGGATTTCGTGGGATGGGAGTTTCATCCTGAGTCTCTGTATAATCGGGCATGGTAGTAGCGTCAGTAGTAGTCTCATAGGTCGGAGCTTCGACAGCAGGAGTTTTCTCTGACTTTGGAAAATACTTCTTGACGTAGTTGTCAATAGTACCACGAGATAGCTGGAGGCCATGTTGTTCCATCATGGCCTGATTCTGACGAATCGACATGTTAGGATTATACAGCGACGTGAAAAGTTGTCGGTTATTCTCTTTTTCGAGTCTCTTTTGTGCTAATTTTTCTCTCTTTGTCATATTCTTAGATGGATTAGTCGGTATTTCTCTGTCATGGGCATAACGATATAGGCTACTGAGGGGTATTCCAATACCGGCATCGAAGTTTTCTTTGACGCTTTTGGTTTGGTCATACCGGGCATCCGTTTCCTTCCATCTGATCTGTTTTCCTATGGAACGGTTGAAGCCTAGTGTCGTTTTGATGCCTTTTCCTGGCTTGACGATGAAGTTCCGTCGGTTCTTGAAGTAGTCAATCTCCCGTTGACAGTATTCGGTCAGTTCTTGGTGTGTCATTCTAAGGGCTTTGGTCGCGCGGCGTTTGAGACAATCGATGGTAATGACACCGTCGCTGTTGTCGAAGAACCGCTCACGATCGACATATAGGTTGAACAGAAGCTTATCGGGATCCATGTCGGGACACATCAGGAGTCTCAGGCAGGCGTTCTTGAAAAGCTTCTTTCTTCTGTGACCTCCGTCCTGCACTTTGTTGCGGCAATAATACAGGCAAAGGTAGTTTTCGTCAGGAACCTGATACAGGTCGTCAATCCAGTCAGACTTCTCAGTTTGATAGATATAACCTCGCCATGAATTCTTGTGCATGAACTCTTGATAGGTCAGGTTCTCCATCTGCCAGGTCATGCACTCGTCGTATTCGATTTTGGCATCCTCATTGATGCTGATCTCATCCCAGCCGGGGAAGTCAGATACAGAATAGATGATATTGCTATAATAGACCTCATCGTTGCCCCATACTCCGTTCATGTACTGACTTCTGCGAGTGCCACAATCATCGTCCATCACCTCGTCTGTATCGATTTCTATCTGATGGCTGATGATGTGCGAGATACCATTGAACTCCTTTTTGTCCAGTATCTTGTCAAAGACATAGACGAGTCGAAAACGACGCGACATACGCCCTTCTTTGAGCTTTTTGTCGGAGAATGACATGTAGACACAGGTCGGCTTTAATGTCAGTGCTTCAAGGTAGTCAGGTACTTCCTGGTACTGTGTGTAGTCAATATCCACAAACACGGTCTGCGCCCCCTTGAAATATTTGTCGGATTTGAGAAACAATTTCATGCAGCCCCTGTTCCTGCCAGTTTGATACACCGGGCTAACTTGTTTCCAGCCAGTGCCATTCTTGTTCTTTACCTTGATACGGGTATTCGGGTCATAATCGAAAAGATTACAGAAAGCATATCCATTGGTAGCCAATTCCAGAAATTTCTGGACGCTTACTGTCATTTCATGGAAAGCCAATTTATCTTTCCCGTAGGCTCTCGCCTTTTCCAGACTGGCAACACAAGCGGCTACCTCATCTTTGCTTCGATAGTTATCCAGGCTAACATTAGTCTGGAAAGTAAAAAAATCATTTTTAATCATAGACTGCAAAATGATTAGATAAATTAGAAGATAATGTCGGTCGGACTATAGGTTGTCAGGAACAGCATCTGCCCATTACGCAGGGCTTTGTTGTATGCACTGTGTCCCATCTGAACTTTAGCGTCTTTACGACTCTCAAAGACCATTCCTGTCGGAAGGTGTTTAATTAGTGTGTTCATACTGATTATGGTTTAATCTCATATAATAGGCCGTCAGCCTACGTCCTGTGCAGATTAGAGAAAAACAATAGAGGCGTAAGTCCACCTCTAATGCTTGTTTCTTGTTTTCTGTGAAACGACGCTTAGGGTGCATTGGTATGCTTCCAAAAGCTCATTGCACAGTCCACGGTATGCGTCAACCCTGTGTCTCTCACGAGGGCAGATACCCAGTAAGTCCTGCAATTCGACAGTAATCGACTTGCCATGTAAATCTCCGTAGATACCCTCCAGCGTCTTGATGTCATCGGCAAATTTAAGCGGTTTTGGAAGGCTTCGCTTGGTCTTTGCAGTTTCACCAGTAGGCTGTGGGTCACGGGAGAAGTATCTGACGAGATTTTCAAAAAAGTCCATAGTATCTTACTGTGGCCAGTCGGACGGAATTTGATAGCCCAAGTCCGTGTTATACTTCTTGATTAAGTCTTTCTGACGCTGCTTACGCAAAGCGTCGTACTCGATATACCTCGGATCGTTCGACTCCACCCATTCGAGATTATCAGAATTGTAGTTGCCTACATCCTTGTCACGATGGAGAACCACAGGATCCTTCAGGACAGTCTTGTCGCCAGCCACATAGCCAGCTTTGGCCATGTACTCGTCTGGATGAAAGAATCCTCTTTCGTATATATACCTAACAGGACTCTCGAAAATCCAGGTGGCATCAAGGTCGTCGTCAAGCCAGCGTTCACGGATCTGCCCTTTTTCTATGTCATTGTCACAATACACGAAGATCGATCCGTCCTTACCGACATAATAGTCATCAAAATAGACATGACCAGCCTTCGTCTGTTCCGTTTCAGATACCTGCTTCCACTTTAGATTGGAGGGGTCGTAGTTTTCGAGGTTTCCGTCCTTATGCGATATGTAATAGCCTTCGCTGCACTGGAATTCAAGTTTACGCTTGAATCTGTGCGCAAGGGCTATCAATTCATCGATGTAGACATGATCCCAACCGTCATCTGCGTATTTGTAGCCGTCTGGATCGGTCTGGATTGTTAATACGTTACCGTCATCCTCGATGTACGAGCCATCGGGGTTGACACGATACCTTTTGTACTTAAGCAGCTTCACTGAACTGCCGTTTGCATTCGTTTGTTTCATAGTTTACAAATATTTAAAAATGATTGTTTACAGTTCTCCCGGGGAAATCCCCAGGACGCGCACCAACGTCCATCTTGGTAAAGATAGGCGCGGGTACTATGGGGACACTGCCAAAAATGACAATGTCACTCTACTACTAAGATTTTGACCGGATGACCTTCGCGCGTTGTCTTTTTTCAATATACAAAAAACGACGATATTAGCGGAAAACAACATATCTGCGGAAAGATGTATTATTTTTCTGTTCGTCCTGTATTTCAGATGGTTAAGTAAGGGTTAGCATGTATTTTTATGGTATTATCTAAGTAAGGTAATACATGTATTAGGTCAGCAAGATAATACATAGATAATACGTGGCGCACAACAAAAACGCGCCGTTTCCGACGCGTTTTCTTTTATGCTTCTGGTGGCAGTTTACCTTCTTTTATCCATTGGCGCTTCCAACGTTGAACTGTATCGCGCGAACAACCGACATCCTTTGCTACCTCGTCAGGCCCCGTTCCTTTAGCAAGTTTGAGCTGCATTGTGGTAAGCTGACTATCAGACAATGGCTTGCCGCTTTTTGACAGGGGAACGTCTTCGCCTTTGTCTTTTGCCTTCGGCTTTTCAGGCAGAACGTCCTTTTCCATGAGACTGGAATGATATGTCAGATGAACATAGGGGTCAGTTTCCACTTTCAGCAGGAACACCTTTTCAGGCGGCTGGTTGTCTCTGTCCTTCAGCACCTTTATCATCTTCATGTCTTTGCCGAACTTTGTCGGGCCTATGGCAATGACGTTTGTGGCAAAATTATAGATATTGGCAGAACCGGCCAGATGATTGAGTTCTATCGGCTTACCTTCTTCGTAGCTCTTGGAAACGTGCCCCACAACTATGAAAGTAATTGTCACACCGTTGTTCATTGCTGCTTCCTGGATTTTCTTAAGCCGATCGTAAAAGTCCTGGGTAGCACCCTTGCTAAGAGATTTGCACGCTGCTGTCAGGTTGTCAAGAATGAAGAGCGTATCATGCTTCTTGGCTAGTGCCTTACGTTCAACCTCATCCAGGTAATCGTTCACTTTGGCATACCGGCAATTAGTTTTTCTAGTGTAATTCCGGGGGTAGACATAACTGTGTTTGCCATATCTGTTCTGGATATTGCGGCGGTTCAGCTCAGCATCGAAAAGAACAACGTCCAAAGGCTCATTCACAGTACCACCATTAGGCGCAAATGAAGGAACTTTCCCCTCTGCGAGACTTATGCCCGTTTGTGCGCAGAATACTGATTTGAGATTGCCAGTCGGACCATATTCCACAACCAGTCCACCTTTCGGGAGTATGCCGTTGATATATTCTTCTTCTGGCACTTCCGTCTTGTTAATGGTCGTGTTAAGATCCTCTTCGTCTGAAATCGGATTGGCAGTGTCATTAGGGTTTCCCTCAGGACTTTTGTTGCCATCTCCATTGCCATTGTTAGGTTCGCTGTCGGAAGTCTTGACACTACGATAGCAACCAGCAGCAGCCTTGGCCTTAATAAGTCGAACATCGGCTTCGCGCTGAACGGCATACAGATCTCCGTCGGCTTCGCGCTCCTTACGGTATCGCTTGCTCTTTGCCTTTTGCGTAGCAGAATAGCCAATACCAGTAATAGCACCTAGTGCCAACAGAAGAGCAAGGAAATTCCTTCTCACCTTCGGATCCTTTTCAGCGAGACTCGTGAGGGATTCGACAACTTTACCTGTTGCTAATGCCGCGAGGCCTCCGATTGTGGCCCATTTGGTGCCACTGAAAAGTTTACTAAAAGTATCTTTCATAATGATAATATTGAAGGGGAATCGGCGAACCTCATCCCCTGGTTAAAAACTAACAGTTAATGATGCGGCAGACCATTGCAGGCGAAAGTCCATACTTCTCGGCTATTGCGCTCGGTTGCACACCGTCATCATACATCTGCTTCATCGAATAGACTTCCTTTTCAGGAAGAGTGAGAGGTTTACCGCGCATCGAGTAGAACACGAAAACAGTGTTCTTGTTCGAGGGCGTAGGGTTCTTCTTGCAATGCCAGTAGGTGATTCCACCACCTACCAAAGCACCGCCAACTACGGAAATGACAATTGCCATTGTCGTTCTGGGGTTCTTGCGAACCACCGCCGGAATGTACTTAACCATTGCCATTGCCTTCCATGCGCGTTGTCTTATCGACAAACTTCTTGATGCTGTAGACACCGATGCCAACCATGGCAATCAATGACGCTGCCAAGATGGGGTTAGTACCGTTCAAGTTCAGTTGTGCAGAAAGCATTCCTGGTACTTTCTTGCGTGCTGCCATAGCAGCAGGGTTGAAGTTGTACTTCATAATTTAAAAATTAGTAAATATTATTATAATAAGGGAAGAAATCTGTTTGCTCAGATTGCTGATCGAGGCGCATTAGTTCGAGCAGCTTCTCAGTATCGGTGATGATACAACGACCGTGCTGGCTGATGGCTGCATCATACTTACCGCTCTTCTTCAATCGCCAAGCGGTAGTAATCGACTGATGCAAGAAGTCTGCAATGCCTTTCAGACCATATACCAATTTCGGCATGTGTTCTTTATTCACTTCATCTGAATTAACAGATGGAACTGTTAACGGCGAAGGAGCCGTTGAGGTCCAGTTGCTGTAGTCAATTTGTCGTTTGTCCATATTGTTACCTTTATGTATATTTATTTTTCATGTCGAAATTTGACACCGCAAAGGAACAACAAAACGAAATTTTGTGCAAAACTATAACGCTTTCTGACAAAGAATAACAAGTCCTGACAGATTACGATGCTAAATAGACTTTGTATTACAGGGTAGACACAAAAAAAGCCATTCGCGAGAATGACTTAATTGAAAGAGTACTGAACAGGCTAAGCACCTAATTTTTCTTTATTCTTTTTTCAAATAACGAAATGAGGTTTTTATTTCTGACACGCTCGGTATAAGCTGATAAATTTTTGTCCTCTTTATCTGTAATTGCGCCAAATAACTCTACCGCCTTTTTATATAGTCCTGGTATAGCGTTGATTCCAGCGTCTGGGGCTTTATACAGATATTTGCAAACATAGAGCAAGTCATTAATCTCACCTTTCCACGTGCAATCAGCGGGCTTAACTGATTGGGGCTTTCCTATACCTGTTAATAAGAACAATGTCCATTGTTTTGCTAATGGAGTTGGGGCAATATGGTTCATACTTGCGAATTCATCAACAATAGCTTTAATAAAAGCGGGGTCTCGGTACAACCGGAAAACAACACCAACAAACTCATTCGAGTCACTGGATGTTGGTTTGCTAAAGAAATTTTCCGGAACCGACCATTCGCTAGACACCGCTATAGTAGGCAAGTCCATATGTATCCAGCACAGTTCTGGATAGTCGTGTATCTTATCAAAAAGAGTATTGGCAATATCTGTGCCAACAAATTTGTATAATCTTTCTACTAATATCGATGACTGGTTTCCTGAATATGATTCTCGTAGAGAAGCTGTAAGCCCAACAAAATAGGGCTTTAATATTTTCTGTTCTTTTTCTGATAGTCTAAATATGTAATGGTGATTCTTGTAATAGTCTACTATGAGGAATAAAAAAACTGACCAAAAAATTTCGGTTTTCTTATTACCATTAGTAATATCTTGGAGGACATTATTAAAAACAGTGGCTACTATTTCTGAGTATTCTTCATTGTAAGAATCTCTGATTTTATCATTTATTATTTCATTTATAATGTCAATTCCATAAGTATTAATGTCATCTTCCGTAAAATTTTCTAAAAGAGAATATATCTTAGCCATTGTTTCATCTTTGTCCTTTCTGTGGGATATAATGTAAGGTCTAAGTCTTTCAAGCGGCTTGTAGAATTTAGAATATGTGAGCCCCAATAGACAAGATTTTATTACTTCGTTAATTTCCAGAACTGACATGTTCTTTATTTTGTTCA
>Ga0256407_10006661_pt1 | contig 17741 bp, 6 predicted proteins | sample RumenRJG_04DNA_FD_193489 | JGI IMG/M metagenome (GOLD analysis project Ga0256407, IMG submission 193489) | Bovine rumen microbial communities from Lethbridge, Alberta, Canada - RJG_04 | ecosystem: Host-associated > Mammals > Digestive system > Stomach > Rumen | place: Canada: Alberta | collected...
TGGTTAGTCGATAAGAGAGTTTTATAACTAGCATCTCTCATGTTTATGAGGATGGTGCAAGTTATGGATAATGAGGAATATATACGAGCTAAGTGTGATTTTAACTGGAGTTTTGAAGAACGTAAACAAAAGATAGAAGATGTGCTACTTGACTGTCCCATACAGGCAGGAATATATGCACGTGTACTATCTACGGATGCATATAGATTCACGTTAAAAAGAAAGAGTGTCCAGGGACGACGTGTTCTGTACTTACATGTCGAATATCCCGAGTAGGTCAAAGAGTACAACAATGGAACAATCATAACTCTCTCCTCCTTGTTACAGGAGGAGAGAGTATGAAGATTAATTTTTTATTTTTTAATCTAAGTATACAACAACATCTCTGAGGATAAGTTCGTTGGATTGAATACCAGCAACTACATCCCAGTTCAGTCTAAATTTGATATCATTATCATCATTACGATAGATCTCAGCATTCACATACACTGGCTCATTACCATGAGTGAAAGTACTATGACCCTTAAGAGATCCGCTTCTAGAATTAAATACGATATCTACTGGGAATTGGAAGCCTTCGAATTCTTCAATATCCAGACGAATACGAGTGAACTTAGAAATGTCAGTCACCTGGTCCAGTAACAACTCATCAACAATATCAAAGTACTGCCAACCTTCGGTAGGTCTGTTCATAGATTTAGAACCACACCAAGCAAGATGACCCTTCTTAAATGGAATGAGCATATTTTCATTAAGAGAGTTATCTAACGCAGTGCTCCACACACTAGTAGCATCTGGTAATAAGAAGTTACTATCAGAAGGTTGAGTAACAGTAGCTACTTCTTCTACAAGCTTCCAGCAAGATTCATGACCAGAGAGATCTTCGATAGAGATAGTTTCTTCCAACATGTTGGTTAAGGTGAAACCTAACTGTAAGTAAGCACCAGTAATAGAATCATCTTCATTCCAAACTACACGAAGCTGTGGTCTGATAATCTTATCAATATTACCATAATCTACAAATGGTACATATCCTCTAGGATAGTTCTCAGAAATTACATTAACATTGAATCTATCACCAGAAGTATTAGACAAGTCTACAGATACTGCCACAGTAAACTGGAAGTGAGAAATCTGTGACTGTAATCTGAACATAAAGGTATCAGCTTTGCAAGGCTGCATGTTAGTACCATTAGTAGTATAGAGACTAGCAATATTGTACCAATGCAAACCAGGCCTATCTGAGAATAATTTCATCAATATACATTTACCGGACGTTATGTCACCATAAGCCGGAGTGCCTTGTAATCTACGCATGTTTCTCTCCAATGACTCAATACGTTCGAACACTGAAGTCATAATGTCAGTACCACCCATGGTATCTTCGGTGATAGTCTTAGACTCATTTAAGTATAGAACGATATTGTTATAGTTCTTCAAAAGTTCACGATAGTTGTCAATAGTAGGATCACCACCGAATGCATGGTAAGATATTTCCACAATACCAGCTATCTGTGCAGTCACTAAGATAAAATTATATACTGGTGAGGTATGAGAAGTAGCTTTAGTCTTATCCTCATCCATACCAATAATAAAGTAATCTGTACCTTCCACCAACGTAGTATTTGAATCTGGATGAAATACAGTAACTGAGTCTTTATAGAAACTACCGCCTTTAGGCTGAATAATAAATCTCTTGTTGATAACATCCACTCTGTGGGTTTCAGCAGTTATATAGTTGTTAGGGTTAGATTTATCAGGATCTAATTCTAACAAGAAGCTTTCTGAAGAAGTGACAGAGGTGACATCAGCAACATCATGAGTAAGTACTTTTAGATGTTCTATTGATTTAACAACATCGAGCATTAACTCAGGTGTTAGATCTAATGGTTCATTGTGAAAATACGCAGTTCTTACTTGATTAGGATACAATCTCTGATAAGATACAGCGATTGTGTAAGTAGTGCCAGTATTAACACCTTTAATCATCTGAATGCCAGATATCAGGTCTTGGTCAAATTCAGGATCTAATAACTTAGCACGTGACATGTCATTATCACAACTAGAGATGAATTGGTCAGGGATGATGAAATCATCATCTATCGTCAATGGAGTGGTAAGACCACCCGAAATGAGATACACCTTTAAAGAATTCTTGAATATAGTTGCTTCAAAATCAACATACTGTCCGTACTTGAAGATTCTAAAAACTCTATCAGTTTCCTTATATGTGTCTAAGGAACCTGTTAGGTCCATTGATACACTCATTATTGGTTCTCCAGTACTAGTTTAAGTTTATCAACCTGATGTTGCAAGTTGATGATTAATTTTTCATATTCGTTGATCTTAGTATTAGCTTTAGATAATCTCTCTTCTAATTTAAGATTCTCAGAATAATAGTTTCTGGTATTGATTTTATTCTGATCTCTCTCAGCTACGATAGCTTGGTATTCAGATTCCGTCATCCACTTAGTGTTGATAATCACTAATTTAGGATCAGGAGTAACACCGATCGCTGATTCGATAGCCTCAGTTATGTTAGATCTTATAAAATCAACATCTTCAACAGATTCAGTTATACCGATATTCGCTACAATACCTAGATTGTAGTATTCCTTAACATTGAAGTCTGGGGTACACTCTAGATAATACATTGGAGCGAATATTGGATCTAAATCATCATCGGACGGATGGGACAATTTTAGTATCTTAGAAGTCTGAACATTTGGAAGTTCATTATTCAATTCTTCCGATTTGTCGTTAGGTGCGAAGAAATCAGTATCGATATCTCCACCATCATTGACATACTCAGCGAAAGTCATGATCTTAGATACTTTATATATACCATCGAAGACGTTGTAACCAGATTTGAATGTAAAGTTATAAACACAACCAGCAGTAGGAGTCATTAATGTCGCCATCTTACGACCTCCTCTTATGATACTAGCTGTCTATATGATTCAGGAGTTAGTAATAAGTATTCAGCTTTACCTGCTGCAAAACTTATATAATCCAACCCATTCAACTCAACAGTTCTGAATTCAGTAGATATAGTAGTTCCTTCAAGAACAGCCATAGCTCTAATGAGTTTACCAGCAAATTCCTGAGTTGCATCTGTCATATACTTCCAACCAGGAACTTGTGAGCTGTAATCCTGATAAGTAGGATGTTGATCCAGTACTGAGAATAAAGTATCGTTGTTAGTATCAGGTAAAGAAACAGCAATAACCTTAGATTGTGCATTAGTAAGCATTTCTAAATAATTATCTTTCCAGTCTTCACTGAATTCTGTAAATACTTTATCAACTTTGTTCTTTATAGTTTTCAGCTTCCAGATAGAGTTATACACATCTCTTTCAGATCTTACACTATAAACATCCCACAATGGTGCTATATAGAATCTACAAGAAATATAAATCTCTGGTAAAATTGCTTCTAAAACATCTGAAGTGACAGAAGTGTTAGACTCTAAATATTCTCTAATAGCTTTTCTGCACTCTAATGGGGCTGGAGCTTTAGGACCACAATAAGTGACAGCGAATGGTAACTGAATACTTCTAGAGCTATCAATCATATATTTAGTAGGGAATGAGTATACACCATTTTGATCTCTAGCAATAGCTTCTAGATTAGTCTGGTCGAATATATAAGTACTGGAAGACACCAACATATTCAAGTTACCATACTGAAGTAACTTTGCTGGGTCGGTAAGTACAGATAAGTTAAATGGTGGTAATACGTTGGTAATAGTAACGTACGGATAATTTTCCGAGAATGATTTCTTAGAGAACCAGAGATGGAAGGTATACTCTCCAGTAGTGGTAGAATATTTGAATTCAATCCAGTCAGGTACAATTACATCAGAAGGCTCATTATCAGCATTATAAATCTGTGTAGTTTTTCTAACATCAGAGTGAATTGCTGATTCCTGAACATATCCGTTGAACAATGAGCTATCATCGGTTAGTATAGTTTCTACAGCAGAATCAGTCAGAGTATTCTGGAATAAAAGTCTATCAACAATGTTGAAGAATCTACTCTGATCAGATACAGAGAAATTATTACCATCGAAAACACCTTCAGGAATTCTATCAGTATCAAATACGATAGATACACCATTTTTAACTGACACGTCAGACATGACGAGACGAGTATCTCTAATATCTTTGACATATCCTTTGTTAACTAAATAGTTAGCAGGTTCTCCGACTAAAGTTCCATAATCTTTATCGAACTCTGCTGTAAGATCTATTCTAGATCCTTTAGATGTGGAATCATCTAGAATAAATCCGTATATAGTACTAGTAGACATCTTTGGACATCCTTATATTAAAATCACATGTGAATTTAGAACGTGCCCTTTGTAAGAGTTAGGTAGTTGCAACCATACCCATCACGCCCATAAGATTACCTTGAAGATCCAGAAAATAATACTAGTTACCCCGTGTTCGAGGGTAACTAGTATCTGTTGAGTTTACTTAGATAATTGGTGATAAGTTAGGAACGATAGAGCCATATCTACATGTCCTGATTTACCAGATTTAATACCATACAACAGCCCACCCTCACTATTAAGCATAGCCGAAGGAGAACGCAGGTACTCTGCAGCTTCCTTGTTAGCTTCATCGGAAAGTAAGATGTTCAATGTCATTGTATCACCATCATGGTCACCGTTATATAACTCCAACGCAGATGGGTGTATTGTTAGAGATACACGTACTGGTGAGAATAATATCGGATACTCAGGTAAACCCATCACTGGCACATCCAAATCACTAGGCAGGAACCAATTTACACCTCTCGATGGTGTAGTACTCATCAAGTGAACTTTAAATACAGCCATAGACTGTATGTTGTTCACAGGATAACGTGTGGCTGTACAGTGTTTCTCTCTCAAGGCTGTATAACCAGCTATATACATGAGTTCTGTCGTGTACAAAGGTCTGATCTTAGTTTCATCAACAACTATCCCAGACAGCTCTTCGATCTTATTGCGATCTTTGATTCTGTTTATAGATTTATACCGTCTATACATTTCTTCAGGAGAGATGTATGTGTGTTCACCAATAACGATAGAAGATTTCTTAGCAATGTCATTATAATCAACATCACTAGTTATTCCAAACACCTTTGTCTTGACGTGGACAGTACCAAATTCAGTAGTTATCTCAAAATCACCGAACTCATCAGGAGTTGCATCTTGTCTCTTAGATAGTGAATCATGTACAGAAGGTCTGACTACTATATCTACATCTTCAGTATGAACATCACATCCATACGCATAGCAAGCTACTGATCCTTCGACCATATAGGAGTCCGGTGTTAAACCTAGTGCACCAATAGCAGCTAATGATGGGTGATCATCTCTGTATCTATGCTTCTTGGCAAAAGCTTCTATGAAATCATGTTTATTAGCAAACGTATAGATTTTTTTACCAAGATCATACACCAACAGAAGATATTTCTTAACTGGTTTACCTTTATCATCTATACAATTAATAGTGAACGGTTTCCAGTGAACATCAGCATCTCTGAAGTCATTGATTAACTTTTCCATACCTTCGAAGGTAGTGTACTTCCTAATGTCGTTGTCTGTGACTTCACAATACTCAGTTTCTAAAGTATCAGTGTTGATGAGTAGTGCTGTATTATTCTGAGCAGAGAATACAGTATCGAAAAACATATTCTTCAGGTGATGACATACTAGAGGTGATGCACCTTTAATACCTTGATACAGAGGTACTATAACGTCATCTATAGAAGGCATTGATGTTGAGTCTGGAGAACTAATATCACTCATGACAGCAGCGGTGATAACGTTTCTGTTAGAATACACAACATCTCTAGATGCGTACTTACCCTGACCGAAACCATGTTTATCATCCATCATGTTTCTCAAGTAGTCATATATTTCAACTACTTTCATCTGGATCTGATATCTAATTGTATCATAGATAGGATCTTCTGTCTCAAATTCCGGCATGGAGTTGGCCAGAGATAATAAAGCTAAGTATAACTTATTAATAGCTTCAGAAGAAGGTCTTCCATTTTTAATTTTTATATCTCTAACACCAGCAGGTATGATTATCATCTTATCCATGAAAAGTCTATCTTTATACTTTTCAACGAGAGCTATTTTGTTTCTAGTAGTTACAGAACCAGTATCAACAAACACAAGCTTCGGTAATACAGATAAGAAGAAGGCGTAACCAGTGTTACCTTTAGGATCATCTGGTGTAGTCTTAATCAACATTTTCGATTCATTATCGAAGTATGCATAAGTAGTGCTAGTGAGTATACCTGTGAATAATACTTTCTTCAGTGACAATATCTGTTTAAACAAGTGAGGAGTTATGACCTTAGTCTTAAGATCCATATATCCTCTTTTATATAATCGAGATGATGAACCTAGTTGCCCAAAGATAACTTCAGAAAACAATCCTTCCGGATGAAATCTTTCAGTACTCGATTCGTACATAATGTACGATGAAACTGGTAAGCAACTCTTTCGTGTGATGTATTCATCCGGGTCGATTATAGTTAGATTAAATGGTGCTTTCTGCATCGAAAAACTCCTATAAAACTCGGGTACCAAGTCATCTTATGGTCAGTCTCAAGGAGTACTGAAATAGGGGAATATAAGGGGAAATTAACCGTGGATTATGCTAAGTTTTACAAGGACAATCAAGAGCTTTTTGATAACCTTAATAAAGTAATTATGGACCAGGAATTTGCTCCTGTGAAAGAAGTGTATTTCGATTTATGTACTCTGAAAGATTTACGCATGGGTCTAGTACTCAGCAAGTGCAATAAATCTGAAGTTAAGTACATCGTTGAAAATGTTAACGAATATAACAAAAGACCGAATAGAAGTTTCTTATGGGGACTTCCTGAACTTAAATTCACAGAGCAAGAATTGACTAGAGAATATTACTCTCAAGATAATTGGGAGAAGATGTTCAATAGAGCTCCCGACACTGATTTGTCTGTTGTCTTAGAAGGATTCTTTAAACTATTCATGGCTCAGAATGCACGAGCGGAATATAAAGATACAATAATCCTAAACATCAATACATTCCCTATTAAAGAATGTAAACTTTTAGATATCTATAAAGCTATGCTAAGTAGATACTTACCAGGAGGTCCTACAGTTAAGTTCTTCTGTACAAACCCTAGTGACTTATCCGGTGGATTCTGGAAGCAACAGTCTACGGTTGTCCTTGACAATATAGAATATCTTACCGTGAAGGATAGTGGCTTGTACAACACTTTCTTCGTGGAACAAGCAATGTTAAGTACAAAAATATTCGCTCCTTATCAAGTCACAGATGAACGATATGCCAAGTGGAAAACTCAGTATAAAGAATTACCTTCTCTTAAAGAGTTATTCGCACCGACTGAAGCAACATTACAAGCTATCAGTCAATTCCAGTTCATCCCGTGCAACATACCTGTATGAGGTTATAAGTTATGGCTAAAAATAAAAACCCTGCCACTATGAGTGAGCATGATGCAAAACTATGGAAAGATCTCGGTCTTGATAACTTCGATGGAGATTTTGAAAATTACAGTTTCGATGATGATTTTCAGGAAGATAAAGAAAGTAGATCTCCTACTCTAAAACTGGCTTCTACCATTGGCGGTTCTTTGTTCAAAGTGGGTAAATCCGTAATTGGCGGTGCTTCCAAGACGATAGCTAACAAGATTATTCAATCATTACCAGAAACTGAATCGATTATTGATTCCACTAGTGATGTGATAAATGATCTCGAAGAACTCAGAGATAAGACTAGAGAATCTGCAAGACCTTTCATGAACACAATGGCTCGTGTTGGTAAGAAGATGTTAGGTCAAGCTGGTAAAGTAGTTCCTACTTCTATTGAAGAAAAATTACAAGCTAAACTTGAAGAACTCGAAGAAGCTACTGAAGAATACAGAGGACTAGATGAGAAAGAAGAGAAGAGGATAGCTAGAGAAAAGTTATCTGCTCAGATTCTCGCTGAAGTATTCAATTCTCAAGCTGAAGAACGTATAGAAGATAAGAAGACAGCAGCGGTTAAAGAAGCTATTGATTCTAAAATAACAACTGCTAGATTCAACAAGAATATTGAAGTACTTGACGATATTAGAAATAACTCATACTTCCAGACCTCATTCTTACGAAACACCATGACTTCGTACATGAGAAAGGACCTTGAGTTAAAGTACAAACAGTTCTACTTAGCTGAAGATACACTCGGTACCTTAGTCAACATGGCTAAGATGCAAGAAGAACGTTTAGATGCTATCATTCATAATTCATCACTGCCTGATTCTCAGAAAATCTATTTGACTGAACTTGTCAAACGGCAGATGAAGGAGAAAACTGTAAGCGGTATCAGTACTAAACTATCTGACCTCATTGGTAATTCCATGAAAGGTCTGTATGAGAACACTATCAAACCATTCCTGGATTCTAGCGCACAAGCTTTAAACGCTATTGGAATGGCTAGTGATTTAGCTGGTTCAATGGGCGGTGGTGGTGTTAAAGATACTGTTATCGGTGGTGGTATGGATCTTCTAGGTTCGACAGAGAGTAATCGAATCTGGAATAAGGTCATGGGTAAAGTAGATGAATCAGATTTCAAAGACATCGACCGTACTGCTAAACTACTTAAACGATACACCAAGCGTCAGTTACGTGATTTGTACAATGGTAAAGATGATACTCTTATACATAAGTTACCGTTTGGTGACGAGATAGCTGATGCGATAAGATCTAAGTTACCAGATATATACAACAGAAGAACTGTTGTAGAGACTAAAGATCTTAATCAGTACAACGAAGCTGGTAATTTAACCAATAGAACTATTGAAACTATCGAAGAAATCATTCCTGGTTACTTGGCTAAGATGAACGCTCATCTTGAGACTATAGCAACTGGTAAACCTGCAGAAGAAAGAATCTGGGATACTCAGAAGAAAGACTTCGTTACTATGTCAGCAGCATCTGCTAAGATAAACAAAGCTATGTTCGGTGATAGTGCTTCACAGAACCTAACTGCGTTACAGTCCATCGCTAAACTTCAAGCTATGAACAGTAGGGCTGACTACTTATACGGCGGAGCGTTGAGTAGAAGATTTGCTGAAGATCACGTTCTTCAGAAGAATGTATATTTATTAGCATGCAACTTAGCTAACAGTACTAACATTCATGAAATTGATCGTAACGCAGTTGATGCATTGGGTGTCATCGCTGGAATGCGTGATGCTGGTGCGTTCAATGATTATGTTACAGAATTTGCTGCGGATGCCTTCGGTTACAATATCCACGATGAAGCTAAGGTTCAGACCGCAGCGTTCTTGTATAGTACATTTGTTTATAAAGACGGAAGTCTGAACAGTTCCACTATTGGTGAATTCAATGATCTGATTGATGATCTCGCATCACAGTACGCTTCTGGTAGAGCACAAGCTGCGTCTTTTAGTAAATTAGGATTCGGTAGAGTACTCAATAACTTCGGTACTAGAGATATACGTGGTAATTTGAATGTTGGTGGTGATGCATCTTTGAGACATATCAACAGACACATCAATGCTGATAACATAGCTAATGCTACTGCTGATATCGATGAAACATACATCCGTGTACTAGATCTCAATCATAGAGAATCCGCTTTTGATATGTCAGATCCTAGAGCTAACAGATTTTTGAAGCGTCGCGATTCTCTGACACCAGATGAAATTAAAAAGATTGAAAGAAAGAATGAATACATTAGGAAGCAGTGGGCAAAAGCAGATTCTGTAGATACTTCTTCAAAATCTATAGGTGATAAGCTCAAACACCCTATCAAGACTGTTTTAAATGCGAGAAATTTCTATGAAGATAAGTTAGCTGATGTTATCGCTGGTGTACTTAAGAAAGTCAGTGACGCATCTACCAATATGTCTGCTTTTGGTATCAAGGGTAAGACTTCTAGAGCTGATGCTGTAAGAAGTATACTTGGTGATACTAGAGGTAGAACGTTATTCGGTGTTGACACTAGTGATGATTATTCTTTCGGCTTTAAAGAATTGAAAGGTATCAATAGTGGTGCTATTGAAGAATTCAGAAACCGTATGTTGGCGAATAACCCTAGTCTGAAATTCTTACGTGCTATTGACAATGATGCTTGGAAACTTATCAAGCAAGAAATAGACTCAGCGAATGAACGCATCGATGATTTACCGAAAGGTAAGGATAAAGCTGACCGTACAGCAGCTATCAAACGTGACGCCGATAAACGTATCAATGACATCATTAACGACTGTATGACCGATTATAACGAGAGATTGAAGTCTACCGATGAAATATTCGACACTACGTTAAACAAAAATCTCCGCAACGAATCTGGATGGTACGGTGCGCAATTGAATGCCAATGTTGATAGACTTAGAGAATCTAGACATCAGCTTGGACTTGCTCAAGGTATTGATGATGGATTTGAGACAGAAACTGGTATTGGTCAGAATTCTCCAACCGATTCAATGGCTATGCAGCAATTGAACTCTATGCTACGTATTGAGAATATCTTACGTGCTTGGAGACATCTACCTCAAATCCCAGGTGTACCTGGTTTTACTAGAGGTTCATCTAACCTGTCATATGCTTCTATAGCTAGAACTGTCGGGGGTGCCAATGCTCCACCTGCTGCTTCTGGTGAAGCAATAACTGCGAATAAACGACACGAAGAAGTAAGTGAAACTCAGCTTGAACAGTCTGAGGCTCCTGCTGAAGAACCGCAGAAACAGTATACTGAAGGTGTCATCGGTGAAGATAGATTCAGTACTAACGGTTTGTTAGCTACTCCTATCAATCTCTTGAAGAGAGTGGCGAGACTTATACCTGGTGTGGCCAAAACTCGTTTTGCTTCAGAACTTCACATTAATAATTCCGCAGCAGCTCGAGAATCTAAGAAGTTATTCCGCGGGTTTAAGCGCGCCGAGAAGAATGCGTCAAAGAAGCGTTACCAGATGTCGGATGGAATCTTAGGATATAGAAGACCTATTGATGGTCGCGACAACGAAGGTAACTACGTTGTAGACATGGATGAAATGCCACTGCGTATGGACATGGGTGATGGTACCCCAGCCGTTCCAGTGCTCAAGAACGATAAGATCTACTTCATCAACGAACGCTTGGTTGCATTGCTGATCAAGCAAAAGTTGATGGCGTCTTTCGATCCAGAAACCCAAGTTATCATAGGTGATAACGATGAGAAACATTTGCTCAATGTTATCCCAGGATTTAAGTTTTTCGGAAATGGTGATAACATCTGGCGATTCAGAAAGAACTTAGGTTTCAATATCGATGAAAAGGGTAAAGCAGAATACGTTGTACATACTGCTGGTAAGATCTATGTAGTCGAGAAAGAATCCGAAGAACACAAAAGAGACAAAGGTGGTAGAATAGGCATCATTAAGAACAAATGGGGCAAATTCAAAACCAACGTCGGTGATAAAGCTGCCAAATTCAAGAAAAAATTATGGCACAGAGAAGCAACTGATGAGCAACTTAAACAGCTCAGGGAATGGGGAGACAAACTCACTCCTAGAGATGAGGATAATCTACCTGTTAAGGATCCTGTGACTGGTAATATACTAAAACCGTATTGGGACCCTGACCTCGGTCAAAACGTTTGTTTTATCAAAAAGGACGGTGAGTATCACAAATATGCGCTGGACTTTGTTATAAAAGAATTAGAGAATCTTAAAAAACGTTTTAACGGTAGATATGAAAACCTAGAAGATGCTTGGGAAGATCTCCAGTGGATGATAGAAAACAACGCAAGTATTGATGAGTTCAATACTAATAGAAAACGTTTTGTGAATAGCAGAACTAACTTCTTACAGCGCTTATTCAAAACCAAGGAAGCTAAACAAGCAGCCGCTGAGTACGAACTGGAATCCGCGGGAGAAAGACAGCGAATTCAGAAAAATAAAGAGCAGCGAGATGAACGTAATGATATCGAAAAATTTGTGAGAAAATTCCTTAATTATGAACTCACAGGTGAAGATAAACGTAACAATAAAGAGCGACTAACTGTTTTACTTGAACAATTGACGAAAAATGGTTGGACTCGTGAAGAAATGAACACCGATGCTGGTGTGCGTATACTCAGAGACAAAATCCTTGCTGGTCTGGCTGACAAGAAGAAAGCGAATCGCGATGCTAAAGAGGCTAAAGATACAGAAGCTAAGACTGCTGTAGATACCGCAGCTTCGAGTCTTCAAACTGAAAAACGTATCGGTGAGGAGGCAAAACGACTTCTCGCTAAATTACAGAAAATAGACAACGATAGTGATCTATCCATAGAAGAAAGAGAAGATGCTCTGCAAGATATAATTCGTGAATGGAACGACAATAAAGACCTTGCCAATATGGACGGTCCTACTCGTGCACGTATCCTGCAAAAGCTGAACAAAACTCGTGCTGATCTCTCTAAAGAAATCGATGCGATCAAAAACGATGAAAGTCTATCTCTCTCCGACAGAAGAGCTAAAATCTCTGAACTGTTGCAAGGGAGTGCTGATAAATCAAATGCTGGTGCTTATGGTGCACTGATTGCTATGATGGAGAAGAGATTCGGTAGTTCTTTCAATGGTGAAGATTTCAGTGTTTCTCATGAAGAACGTTCTGAAGTTGATACCGCTATTCTGGACTCTGTTGATATTGGATCAAGACAGTTGGAAATTCTTGGAATTATCAACGATAATGTTGCCAACATACTTGGTTTGCAAATACAGGGTGGTAGTAGAGGAAGAAGTCACCGAGGACGTAAAGGTACACGTACACCTCAAATCGAACCTAGATTTACATCTAGAGATGATTCTGGTAGTGTAATACGTGAATCGGAGGTTGTTAATGACATCGATGGAGACCTCAATACTACTGAAGAAAAGAAGACTAAGATAATAGAAGACTTTGTTAAGAAATACAACATGGGATCAGAAACATTCGCTGATGTTTTAACAGATGAGTGTTTGAGAGCTAAAGGTTGGAACGATCCTTCTGTTACTAAGAATGAATTTATCGAACGTTACAAGAACGATAGTGAATTCCAGAAAAGATTCATAGCTCACGCTAGAGACGCAGGCTTTCTCCCTAAGCTTGCATTTCAGACTAACGATGAATACGAGACTCTGGAACAAGAAGATCTTCGTAAAAAAGAAGAACGTAAACGTGAGATATTGCGTAATGCCGGTGCAGCTGGAGAGAAAATCAACACTGATGAAGTTCTTAATTCTGGTTGGGTTGGTCGTGAGAAGAAAATCCGCAATTTCTTTGGAAAAGATTGGAGTAAGACTAAAGAGCATTGGAACGAAACTAAAGAAGGTGTTCATAAAGTCGGTGAATTGTTTAAAGTTGTTAAAAATGTCTTCACCACTATGAGTGACATGGCAGATGAGATTAGTGTTGAACTGGGTGCAAACGGCCAGCGAAAACATAACGCTCAGCCTCAAGATCCTATACATCAGTCAAATTCATGGGGTCCTGGTTACTACGGTGAAAACACTCCAGATTCAAATGCTGAACCTGGTGATTCGAATGACCAACGAAGACATAATGATCAACCGCAAAATTCTAGATCTCAGCACAATCCGTGGGGTTCTGGTTATTATGGTGATAACAACACAGATTCATACGGACACACAGATGCTGCTCATCGTAGATACGAACAAGACAATATATTCAATCATCTCGCTAGAGGTGGTGTTGTTATTGATGCTAATGATAATCTCAGAAAATACGGTGGTGTTGTAACCGAACCTACTAATATAGCAAATGGTAGGATACAAGTAGGTGAAGCAGGTGCTGAATCTATTATTCCTCACCGTGACAATCAGAGATTTAAAGATCTTATCATCAATGCTGTACTGGACACAATGGGTAAGGATAAAGCTAATGCTGTAGCTAATGCTTTAGCTGATTATGCACCTATTAAACGTATGGCACATGGTGGTACGACTGGAAAGGATAAAGATAAAGATAAGGATAAGGATAAAGATTCCCTTAGAGGAAGTGAATCCATCCTTAGAAGAATCCTTGATGTGCTGACCGAATCTAAGGACCACACAGTTAACATGGATGCTAATTTGTCTAATGTTTTCGGTGGTGCTGTAGATGCTACTGGTAAAGCTATAAGTAGTGGTGGTAAAGCCATGGGTAACATGGCTTCTGGCATTACTAGAGCTGGTGGTAAAGCTGTCAGTGGATTAGGTGGTTTATTAAGTCACATACCTATCATCGGTGGGTTACTTGGTGGTCTTACTAGCTTAGGCGGCAAAGCTATATCTGGTGCTGGTAGTTTAATGAAATTACCTTGGACCTTATTAAGTGGAGCTGGTAAACTTGTTTCTGGCGTTGCTGGAACAGCAGGTGGATTACTAAGTGGTGTCACTAAACTAGGTGCTGGTTTATTAGGCGGTGGTCTTAAGTTAGGCGGTAAGGTTCTCGCTGGCTTAAGTAAGACTGGATTCGGTATCATGGGTCTTGCTCTCAAACCACTCGCTTGGTTATTTGGTGGTCTATTCGGCGGTGTTGGTGAAAAGCTCGATAAGATCATCGACCTGATGGGTGGTAAGAAACGTAAAGGAAGTTATGAAGATTTCCAAGCGAAGAGAGATAAAGACGGTGATGGAAAACCTGATGCTAAAGAAGAAGAAAAAGAAGAGAAAAGTAGTATCCTAGGTAAACTCTTAGGAGGACTTGGTGCTCTCTTCGGATTTGGAAAAGGCAAAGGTAAAGGTGGCACTGGAGCTAACGGTGAAGCCGAAGGTGGTGAATCTGGTGGTAGTGCACTAGAAACTGCTGCGGATGCGGCTATTCTTGCTAGTTCGGCGGGCGGATTGGGAGGAAAACTTAAATCCGCTGGTAAAAAGGTACTCAAACCATTAGCTTGGGTATCCCGCAAGACTGGACTAACTGCACTTGGTAAAGGAGTTGGTAAAGGTTTAGGTTGGGTATCCCGCAAGACTGGATTGACTGCACTTGGTAAACTTGGCAAAGCCGGTCTTGCTAAACTTGGTAAATCTATTGCTGGTAAGGTAGCACGCAAGGTTATTCTTGGTGCTGTAACTCTTGGTGTTGGTACTCTAATCGATTTTGGTGCTGATTTTGCCGTAGGACTGTTGAATGATAGAGACAACCCTAAAGAAATGGCATGGAAGAAAGCTCTTTACAAAGCTTACGGATGTGCTAACAATTCTGATTATGACTTCGCTATCAAAGATTTACAGCACGATACATGGGACCATTTGATCGCTACTGGGTTCAAAATGGACCCAGGTTGGGTACAGGACAGAGTGACTAAATTTGGTCACGCCATTGAGTTCTTCACAAATAAGACCTCAATGAAAGGTATGATCTCTGGTTATGCTACTGGCAATAAGAGAGATGATAGAAAACAACGTCAAGAATATTTGAAAGCTTGGTATGAAAACAGATTTATACCTGTATTCACTGCCTGGGCAGAAGTTGTATCGAGCTATTCTTCACAGAAAGAAGGTAAACAAGATAAAACTGGTTATCCAGATGTTAATCTCATACCTACAGAGATGACTTCTGATGCTATCGAAGCTTTCAATAAGGCTGTCGCAAAGTCGGCTACTGCCGCAGATAAAGCTGGTATCAAATTGAACGAGGCTGCTTTCTCTGCATGGAAAAAGAAACATGATGAAGAAGAGCTCATTAAACGAGCTAATATGTCTGAAGATGAAAGATTCGAATACGATTTGCAAAATAGAGATTTGTCTAATAAGAACAAATACGACTTTGGCTGGAAAGATGAGTGGGAGGAAACTAAAACTAAATTTAGTGAAGGTGTTACTCTCTGGAGAGAAGGCAAGTACGCACAAAGTATTCTCAAACACTTGTCTGGTGTTGGTGGTACTATTAAGACAGGTATTAAAGCTCTGTTCTCTGGTGTTGTATCATTCTTTACTGGAATAGGTACTGCTTACGGTGCTGAAAATGAAAATACAAGCACTTGGCTTGAAGCTAAGAGAAAGCTGTATGGCTTTGATGACAATGATCAATTGAAATACGGTAAGAAGGATGACATTGATAAAGCTCTTGATGATTTCGAATTGGATCAGAGAAAGATTATCGATAATGAACGTCCTCCATTCGACAAGAGAGAATTCGACAAATACATCACTAAATTCTTAGATATTTCTGAGATTCTTAAGTTGAAGGATTACTTCAAGGCACAATACGATTTAGAGGTTACTCAGAACTTAGTTCTCCGTTACTTCTATACTTGGTATGAAAATGTATTTGCTCCTGTATACTTTGTATACGTAACCACTCTTAGAACATTAGGCAATGTTGAAGCTGGTAATACTCCGTACCCTGACGATATACCTGAGAACATGAGAACTGAAGGTCTAAAAGCTTTCATGGAGCAAGGTAAACAATACTTGAACAGTGTCGGTGGTGTTGGATTATCCGTTAAAGGCTTCATCGATTGGGTTGAGGATGGTGAGAATAGACTAGCACTTAAAGACATGTCCAAAGTAACTGACAAGAATCGCGAAACTCTCGGTTCTGTCTGGGACGAAAATGTAAAAGAAGCTGGTGCTACTTGGGACAAAGCGAAAACCGAATTTGGTAACGGTCCAAAGGGATGGGCCAAGGGCATTGTTTACTCAGCAGAAGCGGGTTTGGAAATGATCGGTGGTGCCGCAAAAACATCCGGAAGTTGGATGGGTTCTTTAACCGCCACAAGCAGATGGGCTACCTGGTTACCAGGAGCTGCTGACCGCACCATTCCTGACATGATTTTCGATAGACGTTTTGGATTATACGGTATCAAAGGTGATCCTAACGATATTCGTGGATACGTAGAAGATTTAGAAAATGCATTTAGAGAAAACTTAGAAGGTGCATCTAGAGAACAGAAATTTCCAATACTGAGAGCACTATTCAAACTCTCTGATGAACTCGAAATTACTGATGGAGGATTCAATCTATACATAGGTGACCTTGCACATAGAGGTAAGTTCAATGAAATCATGCAATCAGGAGGATTTGAGACTACGCAAGGGGCTAAAGCATACACCACGATGTTTGCGAAAGTTAGAGAACTCACCAAGGATGAAAAGAGTCGCATTGATTTCGTTCTATATTGGTTCGGAACATTATTCGCTCCAATCTGTGAACGTTTCATTGCTGTTATCAGAGAAGCGACCGGTACAGGTCCTAATGATAGTTTCGATGTGACTGATATCAAGATAGGTGATGCTTACGAGCCACAAGAAATAGCAAAGATTTGTGAAGACTGGTGGAAACAATTTTATCAATCTCTTGAATCATTGAAGAATATTCATATTGAATTCAGTGAAGCTGGATTGAAAGAATTTGTTGAAGGTAAAGAAGAATACGAAGCTAAGAAAGGCACAGACAAAGAACTTAGTGCGAAGGGTAAAGCATATGAAAGCCTTGTGAAGTCTCAGAAAGATACTGAAATAGAGTCTGCTAAGAAATCTACCGTAGAGGACTTAGGTGACAACGCTATATATTTAGCTGGTAATAAATCACTAATGAGTTCTTTAGAAGCTCTCGATAAATCTACTGAGGACTTGAAGAAGTTCAAAGAAGAAAGATTAACTAAAGCCGACGAGTACATACTTGCATTAGGCGGTAGGTTAGAAGATGGAACTAACTTGCACGGTGAAGATCTTTTGATGAAAGTTCTTGCTGATGCTTGGGGTTTCACAGC
>Ga0256407_10006664_pt1 | contig 17735 bp, 9 predicted proteins | sample RumenRJG_04DNA_FD_193489 | JGI IMG/M metagenome (GOLD analysis project Ga0256407, IMG submission 193489) | Bovine rumen microbial communities from Lethbridge, Alberta, Canada - RJG_04 | ecosystem: Host-associated > Mammals > Digestive system > Stomach > Rumen | place: Canada: Alberta | collected...
ATCGATTATCTGTTTTATGTATTTTGAAAAATATTTTAATGATATGATATATTATATGAATAAGTTTCAAATAATCAACACTCATTCCCATATAAATATGCTCAAAGAGCGCGCTATAACTGAAGCGTTGCAAAATTGTGACGATGAAAATATTACAATAATTGTTCCGTCTTATGATAATAAAAGCATCTTTGAAGTTGATGAACTTGTAAAAAAATATCCGCAAATATACGGTTATGTCGGAGTTTTTCCGGAAGAAGTCAAATGTTTTTCCGATAAAACTCTCTCCTATATGGAAAACATAATAAAAAACAATGACAGAATAATAGGTATAGGCGAAGTCGGACTTGATTATTATTGGGATAAGAGTTTTATTGACCTGCAAAAAGAAGTTTTTATAAAGCAAATTGATTTTGCAAACCAAATGAATTTACCTCTAAATATTCATTGCAGAGAAGCATATTTTGACACCCTGAACATTTTAAAAGAATATAATAAAAACTCTAAAGTCATTATGCACTGCTATTCAGGCAGTCTTGAATTTGCAAAAGAATGTATAAAACTTGGAATGTATATTTCAATAGGCGGAGTTGTAACCTTTAAAAATGCTGTTAAAGTAAAAGAAGTAGCACAAAACATTCCGCTTAAAAATCTCTTACTTGAAACCGATGACCCGTATCTGACACCTGTTCCATACAGGGGAAAAGAAAACCAACCATCCTATGTAAAATATGTAGCGCAGGAAATCGCATCTTTGCGAGGGATAACTTTTGAAGAAGTTGCGAACTCAACAACAAAAAATGCAAAAGAAATATTTCCGCAAATCAATTAATCGTTTCTAATTTGGTGTTCAGATTTAGTTCAATATATTTAAAAATATTTAAAACAACTCCGGGTTGAAAATAGTAATTATCATCTGTCGGGGTAATTTTTAACATTCCCTGATTAGTATTAACATTAGAAATTGAAGCCAAAAACTGTTTTCCTACTGCTGTGAATAGTACATAACCGTTTCTGGATTGAATTTCATCAATTTTGAATCTGTTTGCATTAATAGATGCTACTGTCAAATATAGAAGATGAACATTATCAGTATTAAAAACTTTTATGCAGTCCTGATATTTAACATTCTGCGAAGTAGTCAATGCACTCAAATCAACGATTTCTTCTGCACTTACAGTCAAAGGGCAAAAGAACATAAATATTGCAAGTATTAAAACTATGATTCTTTCCATGAGTCACCTGTATTTATATCAATAAGCAAAGGAACTTTTAACGGCTGATTCAATCCCATTGATTCAAGTACGAGTTTTTTTACCGTCTCAAGTTCAGATTTTTCAACTTCAATTACAAGTTCATCATGCACCTGCAAAATCAGTTGAGATTTTAAATTATTATCCTTTAATTTTTTATTAAAATCAATCATTGCAAGTTTTATTAAATCTGAAGCCGAGCCCTGCATAGGATGATTTATTGCTGCACGCTTTGCAAACTCTCTTATCATCCCGTTTGGACTGTTAATTTCGTTTGCAAGATAGCGTTTGCGCCCGAATATTGTTTCAACATACTCCTGCTTTTGCACAAGTTCAACCATTGATTGCATATAAATTTGTATTTTGGGATAAGTTTCAAAATATTTATCAATAAAACTTTGGGCTTCATCAGCACTGATTTTTAATGCTTTGGCAAGTCCGTATTTGCTTTGTCCGTAAACAATGCCAAAATTGACCGCTTTTGATTTATAGCGCATTTCTTTTGTTACCTGTTCAACTGGGACATCAAAAACCTTTGAAGCAGTAAGTGTATGAACATCAATACCTGAGTTAAACGCCCTGATAAGGTTATCATCGCCCGATACATGCGCCAACAACCTTAATTCAATCTGCGAATAATCAGCAGACATTATCAGATAATTTTTTCTGTCTTTTGGCACAAATGCCTGTCTGATTTTGTTACCTTCCGGCGTTCTTACGGGAATATTCTGCAAATTAGGATTTGATGATGACAGTCTGCCTGTTGTCGTGACCGTTTGATTAAAAGTAGTATGAATACGATTATCTTTTGCATCAATTAAAGCAGGCAAAGCCTCTGTATAAGTCGATTTAAGTTTGGCAAATTTTCGGTATTCGAGAATTAACTTTGCAATTTCATGTTCCTGCGCCAAAGCATTTAAAACCTCTGCACTTGTAGAATTTTTTGTTTTTCCCCGTTTTTTTGATGTTTTTAGTTCAAGTTTATCAAATAAAATTTCCCCAACCTGTTTTGGAGAATTGATATTAAACGGTTCTCCTGCAAGTTCATATATTCTACCCTCAATGGTTGTGATTTGAGAATCAAGTTCAATTGTCAATTGTCTTAAATATTCTCTGTCAACGCTTACCCCTGCTTTTTCCATATCAGACAAAACATAACTCAACGGAATTTCAATATCATTTAAAATTTTAAGTTCTTTTTCATCAAGATTTTGAAACCAAAATTTTGTAAGATTAAAAAGACTTGTGGTGCAATCTGATGTATGATTTTTGACATTTTCTATATCATAATCGCAGAATTTTGCTTTTTTGGTATCCGTTACCATTGTTGTCAAAATATGATTAATTCTTTCCATACATTGAATATCAAATTCATTTGAAGCACTTGAATCTTTAATATAACTTGCAAGCATTGTATCAAAAACAACACCGTTTATTTGCCCAAATATATTTAGTTCTTTTTTAGTATCGTGAACAATCTTTTTAATATTTTCACTTTCAAAAATCGGTTTTAAATCTGCAAGAACTTTATTTTCAGGCAACTGTGTATCAATATTATGCGCAAGCGGAATATAATAACAGATCGTCTTACCCTCGTTACCAGATATTTTTAAACAACTGTCATATTTGAAATCAGAATTTACCCCGAAAGAAATTCCGTACAATTTATAATTTAGAGAATTTTCAATATCCGCATAAGAACGAAGAGAAACAACAGACTGACTTTTTAAGACATCAATCATATCATCAAAATCCTGACTGTCTGTTATTAATTTACATTCATAATTAAGTTCGACTTTATTGACTTCAGTTGTAACTGCCTGCGCAAAAAGACCTAACTGCCCGTTTGTGTTGACATCTTGAGTCACGGGACTCTGCTCAATATCGGATGAAACGACTTTTGCATTTTTATTAAATGTTTTAAGAATTGACTCAATATTTTTTAAAAAACTATAAAACTGCATACTTCTTAAAAACTCTGTTACAGTAGCAATATCAGGAAGTTCAATATTAGTTTTGTCAAAATCAAAATCTACATCAACATCACGGACAATTGTTGCAAGATATTTACTCAATTTAGCATCCTCAACGCCGTTTTTAATCTTTTCACGGACAGAATTTCCCTGAATTTCATCAGCATGAGCCAAGACATTATCAACGGTTCCAAATTGTTCAAGCAGTTTTACCGCTGTTTTTTCACCAATACCTTTAATTCCGGGAATATTATCAGATGTATCCCCTCTTAATGCCTTATAATCAATTACCTGATTAGGGTAAACACCAAGTTTTTCATATATTGTGTTCCAATTATATTCTTTCAATTCCCCTTTTGTTGGGATAATAACCTTAACATAGCCATCCTTATCAACAAGTTGGAAAGAATCCTGATCCCCAGTCAAAATCAAAACTTTATGCCCCAATTCGCATGCACGCTTTGAAATAGTACCTATAACATCATCTGCTTCAAAACCCGCCTTTGTATAAATAGGAATTGAAAATGAACGCAGACCTTCATAAATTAAGCCCATCTGTATCTGCATTTCATCAGGCATAGCAACTCTGTTTGCTTTGTATTCTTCATAAGTTTCAGTTCTGAAAGTTTGATGTGAAACATCGAAAGCAACCCCAATTGCATCAGCATTCAAATCTTTATTTTTTAATAAATCAAAAATCGCCTTAAAAAAACCGTAAACAGCCCAGGTGGGAGTACCTGTGCTTGTTTTCATACCTGTTCGTTCTAAAGCATAATATTCACGGAACGCCAAAGCATGACCATCTATTAAAATTAAGGTTTTTGATTCACCCATAAAACACTCCCTTCGACAAATATTATATTGCCATAAAAAAAGACCTGTTGCAATAAAAAAGGTGCGATTTTGTCGCACCTTTTTATATAAATTTACTATATTTTATGCTATACTTTCATCTTTTTTTGTCGGAAGTTTGACAACTTCGGCATTTTTTCTGTTTTCGACCATTTCCTTTGTTACAACAAATTTTTTGATATTTTCTTTTGTCGGAACATCATACATAACATCAAGCATAATTTCTTCAACAATAGATCTTAATGCTCTTGCGCCTGTTTTACGCTTAATTGCTTCTTTTGCAATCATATCAACCGCTTCAGGTTCAAATTCAAGTTCTACACCATCCATTTCCAAAAGTGCCTGATATTGTTTTAAAATAGCATCTTTAGGCTCTGTCAAAATCATTTTTAATGTTTTTTCATTCAACTGGTCTAACACAGCATAAACAGGAATACGACCGATAAATTCAGGAATTAAACCAAATTTTAACAAGTCTTCAGGTTGTAATTTTTTAAGTAATTTTAGCGCATTAGCATCTTTTTCTGCCTGAGATAATGATGCCGTACCAAATCCGACAGAATTACCTTCGCCTGCTCTTGCATCAACAATCTTTTCAAGTCCGACAAATGCTCCGCCACAAATAAACAGGATATTTTTTGTATTTATTTCTATAAATTCCTGATGCGGATGTTTTCTGCCACCCTGCGGAGGAACATGAGCAACAGTACCTTCTATCATTTTTAACAGAGCCTGCTGAACACCTTCGCCTGAAACATCTCTTGTGATAGAAGTGCTTTCAGACTTTCTTGAAATTTTGTCAATTTCATCTATATAAATAATACCGCGTTCTGCTTTTGATGAATCAAAATCCGCATTTTGATATAATCTTAACAAAATGTTTTCAACATCATCCCCTACATAACCGGCTTCAGTTAATGTTGTAGCATCTGCAACCGCAAACGGAACATCAAGCATTTTTGCCAAAGTCTGCGCGAGTAATGTTTTACCCGAACCCGTAGGACCTACAAGCAAAATGTTAGATTTTTGAATTTCTATATCATTTTTTTCTTCGCCGATATTATGTTTCAATCTTTTGTAATGATTGTAAACAGATACTGCAAGCACTTTTTTGGCATCATCCTGACCAACAATATATTGATCTAAATATGCTTTTATTTCGTGAGGTTTTGGAATAGATTTTTCATCCTTATCAGATTTTGTACCCTCAATTTCTTTTTCTTTATTATCTAAAAATTCATCATCTAAAATCTCATTACAAAGTTCAACACATTCATCACAAATATAAACTTCAGGACCGGCAATTAATTTTTTTACCTGATCTTGTGTTTTACCGCAAAATGAGCATTTTAGAATTTTATCATCTTCATGTTTTGGCATTTATAAGCCCCTTTTAACTATTTAATTTCGTCTCTTGAAATAACTTTATCTATCATACCGTATTCTAATGCTTCCTGCGGAGTCATGATGTAATCACGATCGGTATCTTTTTCAATTTTTTTAATTGATTGACCGGTATTAGAAGCGAGAATTTCGTTTAATGATTTTTTAATTCTTATAATTTCAGCAGCCTGAATTTCAATATCGGTTGCCTGACCTTGAGCACCGCCTAAAGGTTGGTGAATCAATACTCTTGAATGAGGAAGTGCAAGTCTTTTGCCTTTTGTACCTGATGACAATAAGAACGCACCCATTGAAGCAGCCTGACCTAAACAAATTGTAGAAACATCTGCTCTGATATGCTGCATTGTATCGTAAATTGCAAAACCTGCAGTAACACTTCCACCCGGAGAATTTATATATAACATAATATCTTTTTCAGGATTTTCGCTGTCTAATAACAATAACTGTGCGACAACAAGGTTTGCAACCATATCATCAATTTGTGTTCCTAAAAATATAATTCTTTCTCTCAATAATCTTGAAAAAATATCAAAAGAGCGTTCGCCTCTGCTTGACTGCTCTATTACTACAGGTACAAAACTCATATTATTTCCCTTTCTTATACTACGAAACTTATTATATATTAAAAAAGCGGAGCGGTCGCTCCGCTTTTTGTATGATTTTTATTAAGCCTCAGTTTTTTCTTCTTCTTTTTCTGCTTTTTTAGAAGATTTTTTCTTTGCTTTTGTTTCTTTTTCTTCTTTAGCAGGTTCAACTTCTACATATTCAAATTTATTATTATCAATTAAGAAGTCTCTTACTTTATCATTGATAACCTGTTGAGATAAAGAATTTACGAATGTAGGATTTTGACCAAACTGTTTTACTAACTGTTCAGGAGTAGTGCCATAAGCCATACTCAATTGAGTTAATCTGCTTGTCAAATCTTCCTGACCTACTGTAAGATTTTCTTCTTTTGAAATCTTATCTACAATCAACGAATTTTTAATTCTGATTTTTGCATCTTCTGAAAGAGTTTGAGCAAATTTTGTTTCACCGCCCTGTGCTTCAACAAACTGAGCCCAATTACCGCCTTGATTTGCAATTCTTTGCTGATAATCATTAGCAATTGCTCTTACCTCTCTGTCAATCATAGTTTGAGGAATATCAATTGAAGTTGAATCAACAATTGATTTGAATGCAGCATTTTCGGCACTCAATCTTTTTGCATTTTCTCTTTGAGTATCAATAAATGACTGGATATCAGATTTTAATTCATCAACAGTTGAGAATCTTGTAGCCTTTTTAACAAGTTCATCATTAAGTTCAGGAAGAACTCTCTGTTTAATTTCATTTAATTTGATATCAAATTTTGCATCTTGCCCCTGCAATTTTTTATCATGATATTCTTCAGGAAATTTAACATCAATTGTAAATTCTTCTTTAAGGTTATGACCAACCAACTGTTCGGCAAAACCCGGAATAAAGTTCGAATGAGCCAAATCAAGCGCATAACCTTTTGCACTTCCGCCCTGAATTTTTTCACCGTTACAAGTACCGTCAAAATCAAATACAACTATGTCAGTATCTTTTGATGGTCTATCAAGAACCAATTCCAATGATGAATTTTGAGTTAAGAAGTTATTAATAGCATGATCTAATGCACCTTTATCTTCCGGTGCAATCTCTGCTTTCAATTCCATCCCCTTATAAGTGCCGATTGTAAATTCAGGTCTTGTTTCAACTTGAATTGTAACCTGCAAATCTTGTCCCGGTTCATAATTGTATGAGGTCAAAGCAGGTTGAGTAACAGTATCTAACTTGTTTTCACTGATAGCCTGTGAGATATATCTCGGTAAAAGCATATCCAATGCTTCCTGCTGGATTCTGTCAACACCGACATGTCTTTCAACAACGGATTTTGGGGCTTTACCTTTTCTGAATCCGTTTATGTTTACATATTGAGAAATTCTGTTTGCTGCTAAATTGTAAGCTGAATCTGCTTCATTGGCAGGAATAGTCATATTCAATATAACTATATTGTCTTTTTCTTTTGTTAAAGTTGTTTGCATAATATTTACTCCCCTTATTAACTAAACATTCAATAATAAAATTTTACACGAAATATCCATAAAATCAAGTTACTTCACAATTTTTTAATATTTCGCTTGCAAGAAAAAATACTTTGTGCTTAAATATAGCCATAGCCGAAGTAATTTTCCTCTATATTTTGGCTTAGGCAATTGCAGGAAGCGGCGCCTTAATTGCTGAAGATGTAAAATTAAAAAGAAGGAAAAAAAGAATGTTAAAAATCAGATTAAAAAGATTAGGTGCTAAAAAGCAACCGTCATACAGAATTATTGTTATCAATTCAACTACAAAAAGAGAAGGTCGTCCTATTCAGGAATTAGGTTATTACAACCCTAAGACTAAAGAAATGAAGTTTGATAAAGCAAGTGCTTTGGAATGGATATCTAAAGGCGCTCAGGCAACTGAAAGAGTTCAGTACTTAATCAAACATTGCAACGAAGACGGCACTTTAAACTATGTAAAAAAAGAAACAGTTAAACTTTCTAAAAAAGCATTAGCAAAAAAACAGGCTGAAGAAGAAGCAAAGGCTGCAGCAGAAGCAGAGGCAAAAGCAGCAGCGGAAGCAGAAGCACCTGCAACAGAAGAAGCACCTGCTGAAGCATAGTTTCAAATATTATAAAAAAAGGGGTTCTCAAAATGAGAACTCTTTTTTTTATTGCCATTTTGAAAGTCGTTTTGATTTTGGGCGGTTCATATTTGAAAAGGCATCTTTTCTTGCACTCAACAATGTTATTCTTCCTTGAGTGTTTCTTGTATATATAATCTCGCATTCCCCGATATATTTCTCCCACAAGGATTTAAAAACATTTACATCATTTTTGTTGTTTGATAAAATTGCAGGAATTGAAAAATAATCGGTTTGTTTTTGCCCTAAAAGATTTCCATGCCTTACAAACAGATACCTCGGGTTTTCAACAGGGTCAAGAAACTCTCTCATACATTTTATAAACAAATTATTTTCTTCGGTCGGAAGATTTGCACAGGATACATAAACCCCTTCTTCATCCTGAGTAACTTCAAGTCCGACAATTTTTAATGACGATTTTATATACCCCTGATAAGAAAGAGATTCAAGCATAACAATTCCAATTTGCTTCATCACCCCTGCAACTGAACCGGTTTTGAGATATTTTAAACCTATATTCCCGAATATAAACATAAATACTACAATTATTATCCCAACAACATAAAGTCCATAAATATGTCGCATGGGAACAGAACAAATTATTGATACCATCAGCCAAAATATAGAATTTAAGATTTGTTTGTAACCGTTATAAGTCAGAGTTCTTAGGTTAAATTTTTCTGTTTCAACCCCTGTTCTTAATTTCATCTTTGAATTATTATATCCTAAATTCAGGGCATCATTCCACCACTGTTTTGTTTGTTCACGGTTTTTAGCAAATTCAAGAGTTCTGCGGTTCATTTCATTAAAGGCTTTCTCGCCTTTTTCTGTAATAAGTTTTTGAACTTCTTTTGAGGTAAACAATCGTTCTAAACCGCTGCGAATTTCATGCCTGCCGTAATATGACGGGGCTTCAAAGCCTTCAAAGCGTTTTGTCAATTGCTTGTAATCATAAAATAAAGAATTTACTTCATCTTTTTGGTCAAAGTCTGTTGTTATCGGAGTAAACAAAATCTCGGGAAAAGATTTTTCAGACGGAATTCCGATAGTTGCAAGGTGCCAAATATTAGAAATTTTATCAGGATTATTTTTATCAATTCTAATTGCTCTGCCACGCATTTGATTTGACAGCATATAAGAACTTACAGTGCTTGATAAAATCAAAGAATTTATACTCGGAGCATCCCAGCCTTCACCCAAAAGTGCCTGCGTGCCGACTAAAATCGTTATATGACCTTTATTAAACATCTCCGTAATAAGACTTACTATGACATTTTTTGCACTTTCTTTTGGGGTTATTTTAATGTAATTTTCGTCCTCACTATACTCAGAAATCCCGACATTTGAAATATCAATATTATTTTCACTTAGCAGCGAATTAAAATCATTTTGTTTGTCTTTAGGCAATAAAATAAGCGAACCGCAAAGAACACCAAGACTCATTTGTTCCTGCGAAAATTTATTTTTCAGAATTCTCCAGATAGGAATAACTCCTAAATGAGTATTATCCGTATCTTTATCTTTTATGTAATCTGCAAGAATTACCATACGTAAATCTTTGCCTAATGATTCTGTTTCAATTTGTGCTATTTCAACTATCGAATCCATTTTTCCGGTACTCGACGCAACCTGACGCTGAATTTTTATACTTTCATTTAGTACAATTTTTTTGTTATTAATAAGTCCTGCTCTTTTTGCCTGCGCGAGATAATCTTCAATTTTATCTTCCAAACCTTTAAATTCCGGGGTATGAGTAATCAAAAATCCGTTTAGAAATCTCTTTGCCTGAGTTAAATCAAACTTGGGTATATCTCTTTCTTTTGCATTAAACAATGCCGGAAATTCTTTTGAGATTTTAAAGCCGAGACTATGTAACAATGAAGCAACAGAAACATAAAACTCCGGGGCTTCAAGAATTTTTTCAACTTCATCATTTGTATTTATTAAAAAACTCATTCTATTTAAATATTTTATGAGTTCTGTATCTTTTGTAATTTTTTCCACAAACTGTCTTACTGCAAGTTCGTGTTTTTTTATCATCTCTTTTTCACTGTCTTTGAGTTTTGAAAAATATATAAAATCCTGATGCGGACAAAGATCATTGTTTTGAACAAGTTCAGGAATAGAGATTACTTCATCAATTTCTCCGCAAAGTTCTTCGTATCTGTTCCACTCATTCAAATCTGCATCGTAAGGCGGAGTTGCCGTAAGCGCAAGTGTTTGTTCAGGTTCAAGATTATCATTAAGATAAGTCAGTGCTTTCCACCATTCTTTTCGTAAATGGTGCGCCTCATCAAAACATAACAAAGAAACTTTTGCATTTTTTAAAATATTTATTACTTCATCAGCCTTTTTATCATTAAACCTTCTTGACGAGGTTATAGAATCTGCATCTATCTCGCCTTCGTCTTCTTCATAAGTCTGAGGGGCATCATCGTCATTTTTCCCGCAAAATGCGGCAAGTAAAGCCTGATAAGTTGTTACTGTGATAAATTTCGGTTCTCTTATATTAGTTGAAACAATTTCATAATCTTTTTCATCAAGAAATGCACAACAAATTCGGTCTTTCCACTGATTTTTAATTGTATTTGTCGGAGCAAGGATAAGTGTCGGGCGATTTATTCTTGATATAACTTCTATCCCTAATGTCGTTTTTCCTGCTCCCGGCGCAGCAACAACATGAAGTTTTTTATCTCTTAAATGAAAAGATAAATTATCTAAAATTCTTTTTTGATAATCTCTCCAACGACCCTTAAATTTTAAAATACTTTCCAATATTTTCCCCTAAATATTCAATTTATAACCACCGCCATAAATTGTTTCAATATATTTTTTACCGTCAGAAATTTTATCAATTTTACTGCGTAAATGCCTTATATGAACTCTTATTGTTTCTATATCATCATCAGGCGAATATCCCCATATCTCTTTTAAAAGTTTGGCAGAAGATACCATATTGCCATGATTTTGAAATAGTAGATTAAATATATCAAATTCAATCGGAGTGAGTTTTGCCTGCTTATTACCAATTCTTACACTATATTGCTCAGGCAATAATGTAATTTCACCGATAGACTGCAAATCTCTTACCGACGCAGATTTTGGTATTTGATTTGTACGTTTTAATAATGCCCTTACTCGAACAAGAAGTTCTTCAATTTCAAAAGGTTTTACAAGATAATCATCAACCCCTATATTAAAACCGTTTACCTTGTCATTAAGTTGAGATAATGCTGTCAGCATAATTATAGGAATATTTTTTGTTTCATCATTTTCTCTTATTCTTTTTGCAACGGTAAACCCGTCAACTTCCGGCATCATAACATCAAGCACAACAAGCGAGGGCAATTCCTGTTTTGCAAGAGCAAAACCTTTAATCCCGTCAAACGCCTGAACAACCTGATAACCTGCAAGTTCAAGATTTACTTTTATAAGTTCATTTATTGATATATCATCATCAACTACAAGAATTTTATTATTCATAATTTATTTTGCCTGTGCCAATTTTTTCTGCTTATATTCCAAAAGGCATGTTGCAAGTTGATCCGGACAACTTGTAGATTTTGCTCCGCATGGAATACCGCCCAATCTTTCAATTACATCATCTATTGTCATACCTTTAATCAGTTCTCTGATTCCTGATAAATTTCCGTTACAACCTCCAAAGAATGCCGCATCAACAATTTTATTATCCTCAACTGCGACCTGCATCATTTGGCAACAAACACCATGAGGTTGGTATTGCAAGATTTCCTGTTTGCTCATTATTTAATCCTCTTTAATCTAATCTTATTTTAGTACATTATCACATCTTTTTCAATTTTAAATATTTGTTAAGATTTTTTTAATAATCGAAAATCAAATAGCAAAAAATTTATTTAGAGTTTTTAATACGCGCATGAGAATAAACAGAGTAAATAACTGCACCACATTTACAGGTGTCAGACAGGATAGAAATACAGTAGAACAATTAAAAAAAGATAACCCTTATGATTTGAATCTGCCTAATCAGCGCAGAATTTCAAATGCTATTGAAGAATTATCAAAAGTTCCGGGAGAAGATAACATAAACTTTTTGCTTGATGTATCGCAAAATCTTCGTTACGGGACAAACATTGATTTGGGTAAAAGACCATACAACGACTGGAGAGAAAAGTTAAACAAAGCAGCACAGAAATCTTTAAAATTATCAGATAAATCAGTTCAGGAAAAATTATCTAAAAAACTTGAACAGGCTATTAAAGCCCCGAGAAGTATTTCACCTGAAGAACGAGAAATTATAGCAAACAGAGAGATTTTGTTCTCAAAAATAAATCCTGAAGAACTTGCAAATATTTCTAATTCTAATACTCATAATCTAAGAAAGAACCTTAATTATTTTGTCATATCATCTGAAATCCCAACGGCTCAAAAACTCTATATACTAAAAAGACTTAATTATATGATGAGTGACGATTACCACATCAATCCTCAACTTCAAGATAAAAAGACAATGGTTTTGGCGGAAATATTAAATGACATTGTAGTAGATACCCCGGAATCAAAAATACCTAATATTAAGGCCATTAATCAAAAACAACATGGTATGTGTGTTGCAATATCGATTTGTCGTAAGGCTCTTGCTTATGAAGATAAAGCCAATTATGTCGATATGATTTTGACAGAACTTGATGATAAACCATACATGATGGTTTATGACAGGGCAAATTTAGGCAAGCATCAAAAAGTTCCAATACCAAAAGCCGATATAGATTACGATTACGCAATAAAAAAAGGTTACAGAATTGTAGATACTTCTGTTATGAACTGGATGAATGCTGCTGATACTGTTGGAGCGTTTAATGATGTTGTTGGAGCATATTCCACATTCGACAAAGCAAATTTCGGAACATTTGCAGACACTCATATCCATAAAGATATTGATGACCAAAGCGAAAAATATCAGGATTATTACAGAAGTTGCAAAAAATCTAAAGATGCACTTACGACCTGTAAAAAAACAATTGAAAAACAAAAATATTATGCATCCGTTCAGAAGACAAAAGAAAAAGAAAGAATTAATACATCAGCAAAAGATACTCAACTTTTACATTCCATAATTAAACAAATATCACCTGAACTTAAACAGGAAGAAGTGAGAAAAATTTCAAATGAATTGCGTTCGCTTACATTAGATTACTCTGATGAAATAAATAAATTAGACTCAAAACTAAAACAATATTCATTTATTACTAATGAAGAAAAAGATGCAAAAAAACAAAAAATTGAAGAATTTTTAAGTAATATTCTTGATGGAAACACAAACCACAAGATTTTAAAAGAAAAATCAGGAGAAATAGCAGATATTATTGAAGAAATCAGGAGTTTAAATAAGAGTCACAGTTTGAATTCTGTCCAAAAATATCTTGAGAATAAAGCATTATTTGAAGCCGCAGCAGCATACAGGACTCAACAATCATTTGCTTTTGATATACCTGAATATCTGACGAATTCGATGGTTCAATTTAATATCCCAGATAACGAATCATATATTATTGAAAATCTGAATACTTTAAGCAAAAAGATCCGTTCGGGCAATATCAATCCTGAACTTAAAGAGATTTTATCCGAAAGATTTGAAAAAGAAATAGAAGAAAAATCGCAGGAATTATCCGCGCCAAAAGATGAATTACTTGCAACCGTACTTGACGATTATGCAAATACAGTCAAACTATTGACTACAACTTTTATGGATGACATTTATCATTCTCTTTTACTTGGTGACAGAAAACAAACACTTGTAACACAACTTGGTGCTATAAGAAATGAAATTTCAGAGACAAAGGACAAAGGTGTTATTGAAAAAGTTTCAAGTGATTTAAAAATTAAACCAAGCAAACAAGCAATCATTGATACACTTGATAAATATATTGAAACACTATCTGATGAAAATTGTACCGATGAACAATATGTTGAAATTTTGAATAAATCCGGTCATAAATCACATCTTTGGGATTTGAAAGAAGCATTTGACAATACATTGGATCTGTTATTTAGAAATCCTAATCCGTCATATATTGCAGGTTTTAATATTATTAACGGTGCACCAATGGATTCTGACATCGAAACGACACAAGATTTATACAAAGTTCTTGCGACAAGTTTTAATAATATGTCAATGATTATAAAAACACTCCAAGATACACTTCAGGTGACACTTCCTGACGGAAGGATGCTAAATACGGCAGACCCGAAATTTGCCGCAATGAAAAAACTTGAAACAATTGAAGGAATGGCTACAGAAGAAGAACTTACATCTTTGAGTAACAAGTTTGATGAATTTGCCAAAAACAGATATTCACAAGACGGAACAAAAGTTAAATTCAAAGATTTGCCAAAATCAATAACGGAATTTACACCAAAGGAAAAAGCCGCACTTGAAAAATACAGAAGAAATATTAATCCTTGGTATGCGGAATCCGTAAGAAATCTGAACGATATTTATATTCAAATGAAAGAACCTTTGGAAGAACTTAACAGGGAAATCGGGGTTCAGAAAGGTGAATACTGGACAAGAGAAAATGAAAGCGGTTTGTTTGAAAATCAGGCATTAAAGATTTTTGAACACATGACAGACCGTCCGTATTATGAAGAAACAAATATACGCTCAGGTTTAGATAAAATTAAACGCTCACCATATTCAGCAACATCTATGACCTCAGTCAAAGATAACGAACCTGCTATGCACGCTCAATATGTTGTTGATGTAAAACCGACAGTATTAACATTTGAAGATACGACAAAAGTTAAAGATATAATTTTCCACGATAACAGTTGGGGTGCATCAGAACACGAAAATGTATGGGTTGACAAACTCGGAATGTTAAGAACAGATTATTCAAGTTCTTATGGCGGTCAGGAAGGATATATCACAAACGAAAAATTTCAAAACGGGAAACTCGAAGATAATCTTGTAAATAAAAAAGGCAAATTTGTTCCTGAAAAAATACCGAACAAAAAATACAACAAACTTGTAAATGAAGATAGAGAAGAATATACCTTCCCAATGATTCGTGCGCTTATGATGCAGGGTGTTTCACCGAAAGCAATGTCAACCGTAAAAACAATTAAACAAAATCTTTTATTACCATCTTCAGAATACATTGATGATTTAAGCGAATTTGCATCAGAAATGAGTCAGGACGAAATTAAATCTGCAATAAAAAGAATTCAAACCGCAGGTGAATCTTCAAGAAAAACTTATACTATTTTATTAAAAAGAATTAATGGGGATGAAATTTTTGATAAAGGAATAGATAGCGAAGAAAAATATTATAATCTTTCACCAAACGACAAACTCAGACTTATGGCAGAAAAGGTTGCCATTATAAAATCTTATGACCAAATTCCGGATATAAATACATATAATATTGAAGTAAAATCACAAAAAGAACTTGATAAACTGCATAAAAAACTACGCATAGAAGCAAGAAATAATTTTGATTATATTATGGGTAAAAATCCTGATATTCTCAAATATGCTACAGAAAGCACAAGAAAAGAAACATACGCTTTACTGAAAGAATTTGCAAAAAATAACAATGTAAATCTCAGTTACAAAGCAATGACAAAAATTGTAAATTCAATGAAACGAATCCAAAAGAACAATTATGACGGTAGTATTTCGCAAGGTACAGACCTTATGATTGCAAATTTTGAAAAATATTTAAAATTAAAAACTAACGCATCGGACGAAAAAGTTAAAGAAATATCTGCTAAGGTCAAATCTTTAATAGAAAAGAATTTAACAATAACAGAAAATGATGTAAAAACACAATTTACAACAGGACGAAACGAAAAAATTGCCGGCTGGATAGATAGAGAATTTGCGCCGAGAACAGACAAAGAGTTTGCTCAAATTCTGAACAATTTGCGCCGTATGACAAATGAAGATTTTAAGAAAAACTACGATTCCAAAATATCCGATTCAGATATGGGGATTGACTCAATAAACGGATACGATGTCATTAAAGCAATACGCTCCGGCAATGATTCTATAAAAAATTCGTTTATAAATACCGTATTTTCAGAAGGTTATTACCAAGATATTGAAGAAAGCAAAACAAGAGCATATTATGACCTTAAAAAACTTTCAAGAAACCTGAGCGGAGGGACATATATAGGCGGCAAGCGTTCATTTGACGATTTATATTCCGATTTTTATTACAACTTCCAGGGATTAACAATTAAAAAAGAATTTGACAAATACAAAGATGAAGCCTTCAAAAAATATTTTGCATTCCCTGCATATCCGCTTGTTGAAATTTCAACTGAGGAAGACCTTGAAAATTCGCTAAATACATTTAACGAGAAATTAAATAATTATATGGACTTTATCTATGCGTACAAAAATCAACAAGCATCATTAGAACTTGTATATGAACTAAAGCACTACGCAGATTCAAAACTCACACATATAGGAGATATGACTCCGAAGCAGTATACAAAAATCACCAGAAATTTAAGCAGACTAATGGCGCTTAATTCAAGTGATGAAACACTTCAAGACAAAAAAGAAGAAGCAAGACTATTATTTGCTTCAGGAACAAAAGACATTAAAGCGTACAAAGACTACATAAATTCTTTATACGATTTATTTAAAATATACGAAAGAACCGCAGACGGCAAAACAATGAAGGAAGCCGAGCAGGTAACTTTGAAAAATATTGATATCTACAAAAAGACTTATGTAATGAGCATGTTTGAACCAAAATATCAAGGCAAAGCGCTTGAACTTTTAAACAAATGGATTTCGGCAAAATCTAAAGCAGTATGGGTAAAAGACCACTTTAACCCGACAGTAAACGAAGAAAGCAGTGATGAAGCAAAAGCCATAGCAGAAACATATACTAAAAATGTAGAAAATGCAGATGAAATATTTGAAAAATTTAAAGATTTATTTATGAAACACAGACTTCTTGCAAGTCCTGACAGGTACATGAATGAATATTTACTGCTTTGTGCTAAAGATGCAAAACATCCTGACAGAAAATATGATAATAATAGCGACGAAGGCAAACAAGCAATAAAAGATATGCGTGAAACCTTTAAAACAAACCTCAAATCTCTATTATACAAAGCGGATATGATGGAACTTCAATATACATTGATGGATTGTGCTAAAAAAGGTAATCTCAACGCAGTCAGAGATGCATTCAGAAATTCTACCCTTGAATTAACTGATGGTTCTGTTGTAACAATGGATTCGGAAGAAGGATTGAATTTAATTATTTCGCCTATGCTTCAGGAAGAAAATCTTGATACGGCAGCATTATTCTTAAACCAACTCGGATTGTCAGAAAAAGTAGCAAAAATGATTTCTGACAAAACATCACTTGATATTGCGTATAAGAATTTTAACAGAATACAAACTATAATAAAAAGTTCTGATTCACAAGCAAAATTTGCAAGAGCAGAGGTAAGAAAACTCGGAAATATAGACAATAATCCAAATTATGAACAAATTATACTTGACCTCAAACAAAGACTAATGGAAAAAGCCAAAAGAACAAGTTTCAG
>Ga0256407_10006665_pt1 | contig 17734 bp, 8 predicted proteins | sample RumenRJG_04DNA_FD_193489 | JGI IMG/M metagenome (GOLD analysis project Ga0256407, IMG submission 193489) | Bovine rumen microbial communities from Lethbridge, Alberta, Canada - RJG_04 | ecosystem: Host-associated > Mammals > Digestive system > Stomach > Rumen | place: Canada: Alberta | collected...
AGATGGGGGTTGGGGTTTTGGGGATTGGGGATTGGGGATTGGGGATTGGGGATTGGGCCCAATCCCCAATCCCCAATCCCCAATCCCCAATCCCCAATCCCCAATCCCCATGTATCTTATTCTTTACAAAATATATTATCAAAAATAAATTTTTTATTAAAATATATAAATATTATAAAAATACAAAATAATTATGTATGAAAATTTTAAATGTCCCAATTGTGGACAATTTGATTTTGAAATTCAAGATTTATTATTATCACATGATAATTTAGAGATAAAAAGAAATTGGAAAAATTTAGATATTTTAATTAGATATAAATGTTTTCAGCATGAATATTATTTAACAATCCCACTTGAATATTATATTAATATAATAAAAATGAATAATAAATTATCAGAAAAAAACAAATTAATTAAAAAAGAAAAAAATAAAAATGAAGAAAAAATAATGTCTTTAAATGATTTTTATGATAATTATCAATCAAAATTTTCTCAATATGAAACAAAATTAACAGAAGAAATAAATAAAAAAACAAATTTAAAAATAAATGATGAAATATTGAAAAAATATATATCTTTTAATTATAATTTAATAAATTTATTTGAATTATATCTTAAAACATTTCATTTATCATCAAACAAACAATTAAATCAATTTTTCCTTAATTCAATAAATTGTTTAATATCAAAATTAAATGAAATAAATAAAATATCAATTCAAAAACAAATATTATTTTTAGAAGAAGGAAATTATAAAAAATTATATTTTTTCCATAAATTAACTTTAGTATCAAATAAATTTATTTCAACATATTCATTAAATGGTCACACATTACCAATAGTAGGTTTATATCAATTAAAAAATGGAAAAATTTTATCAGGTTCATGTGGAATTTTTAATATTTGGAAAGAAGATGATGAAGATAAAATATTTAAATTAGAAAAGCAATTTTATTATGAAAATACAAATTTAATAAATTCATTTGTAGAATTAGAAGATAATATTATTTTATTTGCTTCTGGAAAAGCAATTATTGAAATGAATATTAATAATTATAAAATAATTATTTGTTATATTGGATTTACAAATACAATTCAATCAATTATTACAATGAAAAATAATTCTATTATAATTTGTGGAGGAATTTCAAATGAAATTATGGTTTGGAATAGAAATAATTCAAATAGAATAAAAGTTATTATAACTCATCCTCAATTAATTTTTATTAATAGTCTCCTTAATTTAAATAATCAAAATTTATTTGCTTCTGCATCAACTGATAGTAAAATTATTATTTATGATTTAAATAATGATTATTCAATTTTTCAACAAATTACAGAAAATGAAACTCATTTATTAAAATTATGTAATGTATATCAAAATGATTTTTGTTTAAGTACAATGCAAGGTAAAATTCATTATTATAAATGGAATATAAATCAATATGAAAAAAATTATACTTTTATTGGAAGTAATGATAAACAAATTTATGATATTCTTCAATTAAAAAATGGTTATTTAATTTCTGTTGATAATAATGAAGATATTAAAGTTTGGGATTTAGAAAATAAACAATGTGTTACTATTATTAAAGATAATAATGAAAATAATTTAGTTATTCAATTAAATGATGGGAGAATTTGTACTGCTTCTTCTAATAAAATTATTAAGATTTGGGATTTTAATTATTATAATTAATATTTTTCTTTTGAATAAAAAAATTAAGTTTTTTATCAATCTTTATTATTTTTAATTATATTAAATAAATAATTTAATTTATAAAATGAATACCAATTAACCATTTAAATTAGGAAAAAAAATATTTAAAACATATAAAAATAAAACATAAGATTTAGAAATACAACAATTTTCTTATATTTAACATGATATATTTTCTATCATTATATATACATTTTTCACATTTCAAAATATTTTTTTTTTATATCAAAAAAAATTTTTTAAATTCAAAATATAAAAAAAAACAAAAACTAAAAACTATAAAAAACCAAGAACAAAGAGAATAAAATATTTAAAAATCAAATAAAAAAGTAAATTTCAAAAATAAAATAAATTGATAATAAACGAAATTCCTTTTAGAAAAATATTTAACAAAATAAAATAAAAATTCTTAGATAAATAATATAAATGAATGAAGAGTCACAAAGCAAATTAAACGAAAATCAAAATCCAGAAAAACAAAATAAAAAAATATACGAAACTAGGAAAATAAAAATTGACTATACACGAATAGGAGAAAAATTAAGTTTAACAAGGAATTATTGTCATTGTTGTAGAAATTTAACAACAGTTCAAGACTCTCATTCTTGTAAAAATTTCGAAAAAATAAATACAAGAAAAAGAAATTGTAATAAGACATTTTGTAAGAATTGTATAACAAATTTTTTTCCTTCATTCCTTTCAAATTTATATAGTCCTAATTGGATTTGTCCTTGTTGTAAAGGTGTTTGCAACTGCTCTTCTTGTAAAAAAAATAAAAATAAAAAAAATTTTGATAATTTATTTCAAAATTCAAATTTTAGTATTTCTCCTAATAATAGTTTAAGTAATGGACAAAATAATTTAAAAGAAAATAATTCTAATGTTAATTTAATTGAAAATTTATCTTCTTCTAAATTTGATCCTAAAGTTTTTGATTGGGCTGGAGTATTAACAAAACTTTTAGGAAAATTTAATAAAGAAAAATATTCAGCTATGCCAAGACCTAAAATTGATACTAATATTAAAAATTATTTTTTAAAGTTAAAAAAAGCAAGAGATGATTTTATTGTTGTAAAAGAAAAATTTTTTAAGGAAAAAGAAGATAAAAAAAATATTAATGATGAAAATATAATAAATAAATAAAAATAAAAGATCTTTTATATTTTTTTTTTTATGTTAATAAATATTATTAAATGAAAGATATTTTTTAATATAAACTTATATTTTTTTAACAAAAGTTTTTTTTAATCAAACATCTTTTTTAATCATTATATAAAAAAACCCTCCATTATAATAAAAATTATAAAAAATAATAAAAAAAATAAAAAAATATATTTTTCAAATATAATAAAAAATATAAAATAATATTATATTGATAAAAAGAAAATGTTAAATTTCTCCATATATAATAAAATTACTCTTTTAATTTTAATTATATTCCCTCTAACAACAAATTCCCAAATTCGAAATTTAAATGAAATAAAATTAAATCAAACAATAAGAGGTGAAAAAAAAGAAGATGAAAGTTTTGAATATTACACATTAAAAATACCAGATAATATAATGGACAAAAAATTTTTATTAATATTTACAGTAAAAGAAGATAAATCAGATGTAAAAGATGGAGAAGAAATATTTAGTGATCCAGATATTTATGTATCAAAAACAGAAAAAAATCCAAAATCACCAGAAACTTCAACATGGTATAGTGAAAGATATGGAAATGATATTTTAAGTATTCCTAAAGAAGAAATAGTAAAAGGTGCATTATTTTATATTGGAATGTATTGTCAATTTAAATGTAAATATTTACTTTATTCTTATTTATCAGAAGAAATTAAAATTGAAATTGGTATTGTTAATACTGCTTCTTTAGATTATAATAGTTCAATGCATTATTATGTTAAAATTCCTAAAAATGATTCTCATCATGAATTAAATCTTGTTGCTTTTTCTCCTTTTTTTAAACCTTTTAAAGTTTTTATGAGTAGAGAGTCACCTTCTTCACAAAATACTTTTCCAATTATTCCATCATGGACTGGTGGTTATACTATTTCTGTTAGTAAAGAACAAAATAATTATTGTAATGATTGTGAATATCATTTTTTAATTCAAAGTACTGAAGCAAATACTACTATTAGATTCTATCTTTTTTTCCAAGATGATTTAACTACTGTTAATCCTAATGTACCTTTTTTTGATTCTGTTAAAGCTTTTTCTAAAAGATGTTATAATTTTTCTATAACAGATTATCAAAAAAAAAATGAAGAGTTAATTATTCAAATGACTTTATTTAGTGGAAGTGGGAATTTATTATTAGAAGGTTGGAAACATAATTATGATATTAATGTTACTAGTAATATTAAAAATACTTATTCTTTTGAAATGAATGGTGAAAAAATTATTTTATTAAATAAAAAAGATTTTAGTAATTTTGATGAAAAATCACCTGATGATCAAGATGTAAATTCATTTTTAAATTTTTGTTTTTTTTCAAAACATACTGCTTCATATTCTTTAAATCTTTATTTTTTAGGTGATGCTGAAAAAATGCAAAGATATAATTTTTTAATGCCAGGAAGAGAAATAATATCATATTTAAAAACTAATCAATTTACAAAATTTAGATTAATGGACTTTAGTAGATTATCATATAAAAAAAAATCTAATATAACCTTGACATTTTATCCTATGCAAGGAGATCCAAAAATTTATGCATATTATTGTATTGATGAAAGATGTCATATAAATAAAGATTTTTTTGATTTAAATAAAGATCAATTTATTAAAGCAGAATATATTTCATATTCTGCATATGAAATTATATTCAAAGGAAATGAAAATAAATGTTATCAAATATATGAAGAAAATGAAGGAATTTCTGATTTTCGTAGAAGAAAAAGATGTGGTCTTTTAGCAATAATTGCATGTACTACAAATAATAATTATTGTAAATTTAAAATGAAATTTACATTAAATGAAACTGCATTACTAATGTCACCAAAAACAACCTATCAAAGTATGATTCCAGTTGGAAAATCAGATTATTATGAAATTATAATTACTGATGCTAATTTAACTAGTTTAGTTATTGTTTTAAATACTGCAACTGGAGATGCTGAATTATTAGCTTATAAATTAAAAGATGATAATGGTACAATTGAAGTTAATAATTTGGTAGGAATTTCATTAAATAATGATTATATACCTGATGTTATTAGAATTACTCCAAAAAAATTAAAAGCAGATAATATTATTGGTAAATATATTGTTAAAGTTACATCTAGTGCATTTTCTACTTACAGTTTATATTATTATACTACTTATCAAAAGAAAGAAGATGACAAAATTGATAATAATGATGTTACTACTACTTTAACACCAGGTCAAATAATTACTGATTATTTCCCTAATGATTTAAATTATAAAATATATACATTTGACCCATCATATTATGAAGGAAAAGAAAGAGAAACAATTAAAATAGTTTTAACAAGAATAAATGTTAAATTCTCATTTAAAGTATATTTAGATTTAGATAATTTAGTATATAATTCAAATCCTTCATTACCATTAGAAGAAAAATTAACAGGATATGATTGGTCATCTGATGCAAATGGTGAACTATTAATATTACCAGATGATACAAAATATTCAGATAGAGGACCATATTATATTGTAGTTTCAAAAGAACAATATGTAACATCAGAAGAAATTGATAAAAAAGCAATTATGAGTTTTTATTTAGGTGTTACTTTAGGAAATAAACCTTTTATTTTATTGGAATCCATTGAACATTCTATTACTTTAACTGATGATTATTCTTCTCAATTATATTGGTATACTCATAATAATATTGATGAGCCTTTTGAATTAAATATTAATTGTTTAAGTGGTGCTGTTAATGTTTTTATTGATGTACAATTTATTCATGAGAATTTTTCTGATACAATTGCTGAAAACGATTTTAAAGGAAATTATCATGCAAATGAAGAAATTAAAAATAATTCATCAATTAGATTTGAATTAAATATTGATGATTTTAAAACAATAACTTTAGATAGAAAATATTTTGATAATGCTATAAAATATAGATCAACTCCATATATTTCTTTTTATATTTTAATAACAAAAGCAATAAATGTTGAAGATATGAATGATGATGCTCAATTTATTATTGTTGCTAAAAGTTCACCAAAAGATGGAGAATATCTAATACCTGGAATAGCAAAAAAAGATACTGTTAAAGATAAACAATATAAGCATTATATTGTTGAAGAAGTTCAAAAAAGAAAAGGATGTTCATTATTTGTAACTTTTCAATATGGATTTGGTGATGTATATGTAAGAATACCAAAAAAATATGAAAAAGAATTAAAATTCCCAAATGAAATGAATTATGACTTTAAAGGAAATGATAGTTTCATAGGAAAATCAATTCAAATTCCAGCAGAAAAATTTCAAGAAATAAATTCAGAAAAATTAATATTACAAATATTAATTACTGTAAAAGGTGAAAAAATAATATTAGATTCATTAAATGAACCAATACAATTTACAATATCATATTCATCAGAACCAAAAAGAATAAATCAAAATATTCCATATTATAATTATATTCAAATAGGAGAATTTCAATATTTTACTTTTTATTTTGATAAAAAAACAACTAATATATATATTTCATTAAGTAATATGAATGGAGATGCTGATTTATATTTAAATTATGGAAATGAAATTTTCCCAACACCAGAATCAAATGATTGGAGAAGTGCAAATACTGGACATGAATATATTGATTTTAATATTGATGATCCTTTCTTTAAAAAACATAATATTGATTCTCTTGCTGGATATTATACTTTATTAGTTTCTGGTTATAGTTCTACTTCATATACACTTTTTATTTCTTCTCATGATGAAGTTGTTTATCCTTTATTAGATAATAATCCTGTTATTTGTCAATGTGAAGAAAAAGGAGAAAAATGCTTTTTTAGATATGATAGTGTTTTTAGAAAAAATAATGATTTACTAAATATGGAAGAAAATGAAATTATATTTACTTCACAATATTTATATGGTGATGGAGAATTATATGCTACAATTTATAAAGATCAAGATTTAAATGAAGCTGGGAAAAAATTTTATAGTTTATTCCCAACTGAAACTAATGCTCAATTTTCAAATTATTATAGTAATCAATATAATTATATGAAAATTAAAATTGAAAATGAAAAATATACTAAAGATTCAGTTATATTATTAACTTTTCTTTGTAAAGAAAAAACTGAAGTTACTATTAATACTGCATCATTATCATATGATTCAAATTATGATTATATGGATATTAATAGAGAAAATATTTATTATTTAAAATATAATGATTCATTAAATCAAAATGAACAACCACAAAGTCTTTTTTCTCATTATAAATATGGTGAAAATGATCTTTTATATGATATTCATACATATTTAGGCTCAGCTAGAATTAATGTTTATGTTAATGAAAGTTATTGGGATAGTCAAGCTCAAGAAATAAAATATTTCTATGAAGCAATAAGTGATTTTAAAATTGATGCTGATTCACATTCTAATGAATATCATAATTATATTAAAAATTCAAGTTCAACATATAAAAAAACAATTTACTTTAGAGTAACTCCATTAAGTGATGTAGGATTTTATATTCAATTAATTTATGATAAATCATTTGTAAATATACCAATTGGTAAAAAAATCAAATATCAAGTTTCAAATAATAAAATGATAGGATATTTTGATATAAATGATGAATATTCAAATATTGAATTTAGTTTATCATTAACTCGTCTAAAGGGTATTTATGCAAAAGTATATATAAGAATAAATATAATAAATAAAGATTATAAAACAATTTTAACTTCTCCTGAATCAAGTTATCATTATCAATTACCTACTTCTACAACTTATGATTATAAAGCAGAAACTGATCAAATATTAAATTCATTAACTATTAATATGGATAAATTACCAAAAATTGAAGATAAAGAAAATGTATTTATAAGAGCTTTATTCACTGTAGAAATTTTCTATTCAAATAGAAGTGAATTTGAAATTGAAGATAATACAATTTCAATTTTATTATCTCCTAATTTAAATCATTTTAAAAGAATTAAAGCTGAACCTTTCCAATATTATTTCCATAATGAATCTTTAGCTTTTCATAATGAAAAAAATGAAAAAACTCATATGGATTATAAAATTTTTGCTTTGGATAAAATTGATGAAAGTGATAATGTAATGGTTATTGAAATTTCATCTTGTACTGGAAAATTTTTATTTTCTTTAAATAATCAAATTAAATATTCAGGAGAACAAAATAGTAATTTAAAATTTACTCAATCTAAAGAAAAAGGTAGAACAATTATTAAAATTGAAGAATTAAAAGATAAACATATATTTTTAACAATTTGGCCAGTTACTTCAAATAAAAATAAAGATGGATTTTTAAGTTATATGATGTATTATTATACAACAACAAAAGAATTATATAAAAGTGCTTTTTCTGAAGGAGAAATTCAATATGAAATTGGGAAAAGAAATTATGTTTTCTTTTCAATTCCTAAAATTAAAGTAAGAGATACTCAAAATAATGTGAGAGAATTTACAGATTTTAGATTTTCGCTTTTCATAACTAAAGAACATAGTCATTATAGTCGTATGGAAAGTGTATGTTATTTAAGTAGTAATTTTGATTCTGTTGATCCTTTACAATATTATAGAGATGTTCAATTAAATAAAAATAATCAAATTCCTGTTAGATTAAATGCAAATACTGAATATTATGTTAATATTTTAGCTCAAAATATTAGAACAAATGAAATGATTACTTTTAAACCTATTATTGTTTTTGTTTCAAATAAATATGATATTCCATTTGGATTAATATTTTTCTTAATTATTTTTATTATTATTGCTGCTCTTATTTATTTATATTTGAAAAAAAGAAACACAAATTTAAGTAATTATGATGTAGCTGTTAAATCTACTTCAGAAATAAGTCAAATGCAAAGTCAAAGTGGTTATGTTAGTCCAGGATCAACCATTGATGGTTAAATATAATAAAAAATAAAGAAAATATTTAGAGTAAAATTATATTATAATTAATAAATTTAAATAATTATTTATAATAATTATATTAATATTTTATAAATGAGTATAATCATATATTATTTGTTCACAAAATGAAAAAGCTTCAATAAAATCATCTTTTTGTAAATTATATTTTTCATATTGATGAATAAATGCATTATATTCATACATCTCATAAGCTTTTTGTAAAGTTTTTTTAATTGCTTGGCAATAATAATTAGAATTAGTTAAAAGAGTTAAATGTTTTTCATATGAATTAATAGAATTAATATCTTTATATTCTTTTAATTTAGTATTATTATCTTTACAAGATTTAATAATCATATTATCATCTTCAGGAATTGAAGATAAACTTTTTCCTCTATAAATTGATATAACACTATTATTTGAAACAGTTTGATTATTTGACCAATCAATCTTACTTTCATTTGAATGATTTTTCATCATTTGAGCTCCTCTTTTAGTAAGTGATAACCAAGTATTATTTGTATATTTTAAATTTTCTAAAGGAACTTCAGGAGTACTTATAATTCTACTAAATTTTAATTTTGGATTAATACCAAGAAAATATATTAATTCACTGATAAAAGTATTGATTTGATAAGGTTTACTTTTTAAATTAACATCATCTCCTAAAGGAGGAATCATCATATTAATAATATTTCTACTAATAACATAATTTAAATTTTCAAAACCAATTTTTTTATAATTATAAATATCTCTACAAATATCATAAATATCTTGATTATTAATAATAGTCATTAAATCACTAACTTTATAATTTTCACTAATAGATAATAAAGTATTATAAGAATTAACAACAACTTCTCCAGAATTATGAGGCCAAACTGCAATATTTAATAAATTAACTTCTGGAAAATAATCTTTTAATAAAATAGTAATATAACTTCCTAATCCAGAACCAGTTCCTCCTGCTAATGAATTTATTAATATTACTGAATCTAAATAATCAAATTTTTCAGAAAAAGATGATATTGTTTCTACGAAAGTATTTTCTATTGTTGGTCCATGATAAAAAAAACCATTTGCCCAATTATTTCCACTTCCACTTTGTTTATGGATTATATTTTTTTCATCATAGTACCATCCATTCATTTTTGATTTTTTTAAACATTTTTCTATTACTTTTGCTTCCATGTCTATTAATATTGAATTTGCTATTATTTTATTTGAGTCTGATATTGTGAAATATGTATCTGATATCATTTGAGTTAAACATTCTGAACTATTTTTCATTTCATTTATTAAGTTATCAAATATGTTAAAACCTATTTGATTACCACATTGACCTATTTGAATTACTCCTACTGACATTCTAAATATTAATTTTAATAATTTATCATTTAAATTTTTTTTTATTATTTTGAAACTAAATTTAAAATTTATTATTTTCTTTGTTTAAGTAAAATATTATTTTTCATTTGATATAATAATTTCAAAAATACCCAATTTTAATTACATTATTTATTTGTAAAAACAAAAATTATTATATTTATTAAATAATACAAAAATTTGTAAATATATAATATTAACGATAATATTATAAAATAAATGATAGATGGGAAAGATTATGTCGAATTCGATTCACTTCAAAAAATGTTAGGCTTAAATGATATGACATTATTCCTAAGTTATTTGAAAGAAGTCTATAAGGATTTATCAGAACGTTCAGAAGATAAAAAAAAAGGAATAAACAAAATAACATTTTTTGATTATATCAAAATACCAATATTTATAGCAGAAAAATTATTTTCAGCATTAGATAAAGATGAAGATAATTTTTTAAATTCACATGAATTTATAGAAGGACTTCAAGACTTATATATGGGTGACTTTGAATCTACTTTAGAATTAATTTTCAAAATATTAGACTTTGATAAAGATGGTAAAATTACAAAAGAAGATACAAAAGTTTTATTATCATATTTACCATTAAAAACAGATAATACTCAAATAGAATATAAATTTCAAATGCAATCATTAAATGAAATTGATGAAATATTAGAAAAAACATTTGGTAAAAAACATCATATTAAACAAGATGAATTTGAAAAAATAATAGAAAGTAGACAAAGTGATGTTTATTTACAAATATTATGTTTTTTATATCAAAAAAAACCTTTTAATAGTCAAAATGTTCGTCCATTAAAAGATTCAAAAAAAAAAGTAACTTTTTCACCAAAAGCAAAAAAAAAATCTTCTCCAAATTTATCATCTGGATTCTCAGGTGAACATACAAAGAAAAAAATGGTAACTCCTTCAAAAAAAAGTACTTTAAGTCCTGCAGAAGCATTTTTAGCTGCTGCAGAAATAAAAGAAGAATTTTTAAATCCTATTTCTAAAACTAGTTTTATTGATAATAATACTCCTTTTCTTTCTGGTATGAAAGGTATGATTAGAATGAATAATCAAATTGTTCCTAATTCAAATAATAATATTAGTAATAATTTTGATGATGTTGTTAAAAATTCACAATTTGTTTTAAATTCTCCTTCAAGATTTTTAAAAGGAAGAAATCAAAATAAAAGTGAATTAGATGATTTTGATATGGCTTCTAATTTAATTCAAATGGAAAATTTAAATTTAGATATTGATTCTGATAGTTCAAGTGATGAAGAAGGAGATAATAAAAAAAAGAAAAAAGAAGTTCAAGAAAAAAAAAAGAAAAAAGAAGAAGAATTAAAACAAAATACTGAAAAAGAAACAACTTCATATGAAAATTGGGTATATAAAATATCATCATCAAATAAATTAATAAAATATTTTTTAGTAGTAATTGGTAAAGATATATATTATTATAAATCAGAAAAAAAAAATGAATTATTAGGAATGCATAATTTAAGTGGTTGTTACATAAAAGCAAATGGTGATAAAATGATAAATGGAAATAAACTTTATTGTTTCCAAATAGTATTCCCAGGTAAACATCGAAATTATTATACATCAACAAAACAAATTGCAGAAGAATTTGTATTGAATTTAAAAAAAGGAATAGGATACTTAAATTTCTTTGATTTTTATGAAATGTTAGATGATATAGGAGAAGGAAAATTTGGTTTAGTAAAATTAGGAATACATAAATCAACACAACAAAGAGTAGCAATAAAAATAATAAAAAAATCCCAAATGAAAGATAATGATGCTGAATTAGTAAAAAGTGAAATCGACATAATGAAATTATGTCATCATCCAAATGTAGTTCGTTTACTTGATCATTTTGAAAATGCAGAATACATTTTTATAGTAATGGAATATTTATCAGGTGGTTCATTAAAAGATTATTTCATATTAAAAAAATATAATTTTAACGAAAAAAGAGCAGCAGAAATAATGTTTCAATTAGGATTAGGATTACAATACTTACATCAATATGGTGTAGTTCATAGAGATTTAAAACCAGATAATATAATGATGACTGAAACTGAGAATATGTCACAAATTAAAATAATGGATTTTGGATTAAGTAAAATTATGGGTCCTGAAGAACATGTTGTTGATGGTTTTGGAACTTTAAGTTTTGTTGCTCCTGAAGTTTTAGTTAGAACTCCTTATAATAAGGAAGTTGATATTTGGAGTTTAGGTATTATTTTATATTATATGCTAACTGGTTTATTACCTTTTGATGATGATTCTGATAATGAAGAAATTATTGCTAAGATGATTGTCTTTAATGAATGTAAATTCCCTAAAAATGCTTGGGAAGGAAGAAGTGATGAAGTTATTGATTTAATTAAAAGATGCTTGGAAAAAAGTCCTGAAAAAAGAATTAATATTGAAAGCTATTTGAAACATAAATGGTTTAAAAAATTTAATTTAGGTAAAGAAGAAGTTTTGAAAATTGATGAAATTGATGAAATGAAAAGAGAAAAAGAATTAAATTTAAATAGTCCTAGTAATAAACATGTTAAGTTTGGATAATTATTTTTAATTAATAATCATATAAATAGGAGATTAATATAAGGGAGTTTTAGTTAAATTTTTATTAAATTATTTTATTTTTTGAAAAATATGTGTTATATATAATTTTTAATTTTTTACATTTATTGAATAATTAATTTTAATTTTTTTAATATGTCTAATAATAATAAGTTCTTAAAGAAAAGAGTTATATCTCAAGAAATAATAAAAAAATCATATAGTATATTTGATTTTACTCAAATATATGAAAAATATAAAAAAGAATTTATTGATAATTGTGAAGGAATTTTAATAGAAAAAGAATATAACTTTTTAAAAAAATTTAACAATAGAATGCATTTAATTTTAAATGACATATATGGAGATGAAATATATGAAAATAAAGAATTTCAATCAACAATAAATAAAGTAGAAAAAACATTTTATAGTGATATATATAAAGAAATGTTTAACACATGTTATAATACATTAAAAAGATATAATTCAAATAAAAATAATACACCATTATTAAATAATTTTAGATGTCATTGTAATTATAATAAAATTCCAATTCATACATGTAAAGGAAGATTTATTTTAGTTTCTGATCAAATAAATAAAAATAAAATTTTATATGTAATTTGTATTAATTGTAAAATGTGTTATTATGAAAATTCAATATTAATGTATTGTCAAAATTGTAATATTGAATTTTATTCATCATTAACAACTTTATCAGATAAAATTTATCCTCCTGCAACATGGGAAAAATATCATTGTAATATATTAATATGTGAACAAATGTCTTGTATTAAATGTGGTGAAAAATTCTTTTTAAAAAATACAGATTTATATTGTAAAAAATGTAAATTTACAATTAATCCAATGGATATTTTATGGAAATGTGTAGTTTGTAAAAAAGAATTTCAATCTTATGCTAAAATTTTTAATCCACTTGAATTTAAAGTTACTAATTTAGCTATTAAAAATGCACTTCTTGATAAAAAAATTATTAAACCTATTAAAATGGGTTGTAATTGTTATTTAAAAGATGAAATAAATCAAATTACTTTTTATCATAATTTTGAATGTGATGGAATTTTATATCATGGAATTGTATCAAATAATGATATTGTAGTATGTTCAAAATGTAAAAAAATGAATTTATTAAATAATTATTTTTGGTTTTGTTCTTTATGTAAAAAAAAATTTAAATGTTTAAAATTTAATATTTTTGATTATTATGATAATGAAAATAATAGTAATGAAACTAATGAAACAAGTGGTTCAAATCAATCAAATAATATATTTAATTTATCAAATAATAAAGTAAGTAGTAGAAATTTAAAAAATAAAAGTATTATTGGTGTTACTTTAACTGAATTACATGATAAATTATTTGGTGGAAAAAATGTTTCTATTAAATATAATAATTCACAAATTAAATCTGATAATTTATCTATATTTAATACTGAAAAAAATGATGAAAATGATAAGGAATCTATTAATAATAAAGGAAATAAATTTCAAATTCATGTTGTTAAAAAGAAATATTCCTCAAATATGAATTTTAATAAATTTAAAAAGAATAAATTTGGAAATGCACAATCTGATTGTGACTCAAAAGAAATAGAAAATGAAAATGAAATAGAAAATGATATTAAAAATGAAAAAGGAAAAGATCTTGATAAAACTAATGAAAAAGATAATTTAAATTTATCAAAAAGTATTTTAATAAAATATCCAAAAACACATTTAAAAAATTTATCTTTTATTCAAAATAAAAGTAGAGAAAGTAGTATAGAAAAAAAAGAAAATGAAACACCTAAACAAAATAATTTTCGTAAAATTAAACATTTTAAATTAAATTTAAATCCTCATTCAAAAGAAAAAATGAATAAAGTAAAAAATGATAAAGGATTAAATAAAAATTTAAATCATGATTCAAAAAGTAAAGAAATGATAAATAAACCATATTTTGAAAAAAGTATAGAAAAAGAAAAACAAAAAATCCAAGTGAAAAAAAGTTTTTATGAATCATCAAAAAGGAATTATAATAAAAATAATTCAACATCAAGAGATGAAATAGAAACAACAGATAATGAAGTAAAATATAATAATTTATTCCAAATAAAAAATCATTGTAAAACCTTAATAGATGATATAAATATTTTAAGAATACCATCATTTAAAGAAGAAATATCAAAAAGAAAATTATCTTTTAATTCAAATAATAGTATAGATAATAATAATAATAATAATATTAATATTAATAATAGTAAATTAAATTATAATAGAGCATCATCACATCATCTTTATTCAAAATCAACAGGTGAATTAAGTGAATTTAATTTTGATGATTATACAATAATAACTCAAATTGGTCAAGGTACTTTTGGTAAAATTTATTTAGTTCAAGATATAAATGGACAATTATTTTCAATGAAAAAAATAATATTATCAGATGAATTAGAAATAGAAGATTTAATTAAAGAATATAATTTAACTAATAAATTAGTTCATCCAAATATAATAAAAATATTAGGTTTATATAAAAATAAATTAGATAAAACAACTTATGTAATTTATATTTTAATGGAAGTTGGTAGAACTGATTGGGAAAAAGAAATAAAACATAATTGTCTTTTAAAAAAATATTATCCAGAAGAAGATTTAATAATAATATTAAAACAATTATCATCTGCTTTAGCATTTTTACAAAGAAAAAGAGTAAGTCATAGAGATATTAAACCACAAAATATTTTAGCATTTAAAAATAAAATTTATAAAATAGCAGATTTTGGTGAAGCAAAACAAATTTTATTTTGTAATGATAAAAATACTTTAAGAGGAACAGAATTATATATGAGTCCTCTTTTATATAATGGATTAAGAACAAATCAAATTGATATTAAACATAATTTATTTAAAAGTGATGTTTATTCACTTGGTTTATGTGTTTTATATGCTGCAACATTAAATATTAATTATTTATATCAAATTAGAAAATTTATTGATATGAATACTGTAAAAATTTTTCTATTTGACCTTCTTCAAAATAAATATAGTAAAAAATTTATAGATTTATTATCTTTAATGTTAGAAATTAATGAAAATAATAGACCTGATTTTTTAGAAATGGAAAGAATTATGAATGTATGGAAAGTTTAGATAATTAGCATTTATTATAAATATTGTATTTAATTTTTTTGTTTTTAGTTTAATTCATTAAAAAAAATATTTTAAAATTATTTTTTTTTTAAATAAATTATAATTTAATTTCTATTTATTAATTATTAAATTTATCTAATTGTTCAACTTTGACTTTTAATAAATCTGTTTTTTCTTGATATGATTGATCAATTATAAATCTAAATCTCATATTTTTTTCTTGAGGAGTAGGTAATCTTAATTCTTTATATTGAAATATTTTTTTATCATTAATAAGACAATTATTTAAAATATTTTCTTCTACATTTTTGGAAATAAAATTTTGTTCAATTTCCATTTAATAAAAAAAGAAGTTTAATTATTATTTATATGATTGGATAAATTTAAAATAATACCTTATTATTCTTTAAATTTAAAAAAAAATATTTTAAAAATTATTAAAATTTTTTATTTATTATTAATGGAAGAACAAATAGTTACTTCCAATGATAAAAAACCTATTATTGATGAAAAAATAGAATATGAAAGAAATAATGAATTTTTTAAGAAAATAAAAGAAAAAAAAAATTTCCCTTTTTTTGAAGTATTAAAAAGTTATCTTGATTTAGAAAAAAATGATAAAAACAATTCAAATACACCTTTTAAATATCAATTCAAATTTGAAAATGAGTTAAAATTTTACACATTAGTTAAAATTAAAAAAGAAGAAACTGATGATATTAATTTTTCAAGTGCATTTTTATTTATATTTTGTGATAAAATTATATTAATGGATGAACAATTAAAAATAAAAATTGAAAAAAAAGAAAAAATGGAAAAAGAAAAAAAATCAAATGAAGAAATAATGAAAAAAATTGAAAAAAATATAGAAACATTGAAAAAAGAAAAAGAAGAAATAAAAAAAGCAAATTTTCTAATAATAGAATATAGTAATTTTTTCAATTTTTATTTAATATATCAAAACAATGATTATGATAATGTATTAGGAATAAACTTTGAGTATTATGATAATGATTTTATAAAAAGAAAAAAATTATGTCTTTTATTTGATTATGAAAAAGACACATATTTATCACATCATTTTATAAAAAAATATTATATATTAGAATGGCAAAGATTATTTGAAACAACAATTTTAAATGATTACCCTAAATTAATTTATAATAGTCATTTTATCCTTAATAAAATTAATAGATGGGATACAAAACAAGAAAGAACTCTTTTAATTACAAATGCACTTTTAATGAATATTAAACATGATTTTAGAAAAGAAGGATTAAATTTTAAAATTAAAAATGTTAAATGGGCTGATTCTATTGCTGCAATTTCTAAATTAGAAATGTATAAAAATAAAGAAAATTTTGTTGTTATTTATATTGAAAAAGTTAAAAATAATGCACAAATTATTGATTATATGGGTTCTAATAATTTAATGAAATATAAAAGTAATAGAGAATTTGAATTTTATAATTCTTTTGAAAGAAATGCATTTCTTGGTTTACTTAGAAAAAATTATTTTGATTTAACTAATGTATGTTTAAAAATTGAATTAAAAGAAAAGAAATAAAATTTGTAATTAAAATTTTATTAAATATAAATTTAATATAATTCTCATTAAAAAAAATCAAAACAAAAATAATATAAAAAACAAGAATAGAAACCTAATAAATACAAAAAAAATAAAAAATAATAAAATAATAACCCAAAAAAAAAAAAAAAAAAAAAAAAAAAAAAAAAAAAAAAAAAAAAAAAAAAAAAAAAAAAAAAAAAAAAAAAGAAAAAAAAATTAAA
>Ga0256407_10006666_pt1 | contig 17734 bp, 18 predicted proteins | sample RumenRJG_04DNA_FD_193489 | JGI IMG/M metagenome (GOLD analysis project Ga0256407, IMG submission 193489) | Bovine rumen microbial communities from Lethbridge, Alberta, Canada - RJG_04 | ecosystem: Host-associated > Mammals > Digestive system > Stomach > Rumen | place: Canada: Alberta...
GTCCTTGATCTGCGTGTAGGTTGCCCCATCCTGAAATTCGGACATATCCATATCTTCCAAAGAGAACTCAACCCGAATCTTTTTCGAGTCGACCTCGCCCTTGGAAAGCAAGACAACCGTCTCAATGTGATGTGTATAGGGAAATAAATCAACTCCCTGAACAAAATCGGGTTTGAATTTGTCGGAAATTAATTGCTCCATATCTCTTTTTAATGTTATTGGATTACAAGAAACATAGATTATGTTTTTTGCAAGTTTTGACATGGTTTTAAGAGTATCAGTAGAACACCCTTGTCTTGGAGGGTCTAAAATTACATAATCAAAAATTCTTTTTTCTTTTATAAAATTATTTAAATGTATGCAAGCGTCGCCTTTATATATTTCGTAATTTTTAATATTGTTTAATTTGTAATTTTCTTTTGCCATCAAAACTGCATTTTCGTTTTCTTCAACAAGAGTTATTTGAGAAGCTTTTTCACTTGCATATATTCCTATTGCTCCGACTCCTCCATAGGCATCAAGAATGGTGGAATTATTTTTAATTTGATTTTTTACAACATCAAATAATTGAATTGCGTTGTAGGGATTCACTTGAAAAAAGCTTGACGGGCCGATTTTGTATTTTTTGTCTTTAAAAGTTTCTTCAATGGAATCTTCACCGATTATTTTAATATTTTCATTACTTAAAATTTTGTTTGTTTTTTGATTGTTCAGGTTTGCAAATATTCCTTTAATTTCTTTAAATTCAGACATAATATCCGACGAAAAAGAACATAGCTTTGATTTATAAAATTTTTCAAATTCATCTAAAACGAATGTGATCATATCAGAGAAGTCGATCAAGTTTCTGTTTATCATTTTATCTGAATAAGCCTCATATAAAGCCCACAGCTCTTTGGCTCTTTCAATATTTCCTTTTATTTTTTCAACTTCCTGATATCTGCCTTTATTACGAGTTTCACCTCTTTGTTCTCTCTCGTAAATTTCCGATTCTAATTCTTTTAATCTCGGAGTTAGTGTCGGGTTGGTTAAGATATATTCATGGTATTTTTCTTTCGTTATTCTTTTTGTTTTTAGTTTTTCAATGTGACTTATGAAGTTTTTTGTAAAATAATATCTGTCTGCTCTCGGTGCAACAAAGAACTGCAAAGGAACTTCATCGATACATTCTTTCATAATAGCAATTTTTTCGGTGTCGTTAATAACTCTGACACCAACGGAAAGGTTAAATTGAGAAGGGTAAGTTTTAATAATATCATTACAGAATGAGTGGTATGTATAAATATCAACTGAAGATGCAACAACGCCCATCTTTTTAATTAATCTTTGTCGCATTTCATTTGCCGCCGCATCTGAATAAGTTAAACAGAGAATTGATGACGGATCAATGCCATCTGCCAACATTTTTTCAATACGATTAATTACAGTAAAAGTTTTTCCTGTTCCCGGCCCTGCAAGAAGCATCACTTGACCTTTTAAAATGTCAATTGCTTTCTGTTGCATTTCGTTTGGCGTTATTACCCCATTACTCATAATGCACCTTCTCTACTTTTTCATCACTTCTAATTTTCGTCTTACCCAAAGACATGCTAATTATAAAACAAGTATATGTCAAAAGTGGACACTTCGCATCTTGTTATAATATGTCCACATTTGACATAGGTATAGTTTATAATGGCTGTGGGTGAAGTGAACCTTTACCTGAAGTGATCGTTATAACATTATAAGGGGTAACTATGAAAAGATTTTTACTAACACTATTTATTTTATTCATAACTGCAAACATTGGTTTTTGTACAACAAATTCTTATGATATGTTTGGTCAAAAGACGGGTTCATATTCACTAAGGGGAACAACTATAAATCAATACGATAAATATGGACAACGAACAGGAAGTTTTAAACAGACCTCAAACGGATATAATTCTGCAGATGATGAAAAACAAAATAAGTGTCCTGCAACGCAATAATTGCCTGCAGAATGCAAAAGCCTAGACCATCCGTTTCTAAACATTTCCATTGCTATACTTCACTTAATATACATCATCTACTTTATATATTATAGCAATATTTCAAAACCCAGTCAACTAAATCAATCGTTTAATGTAGATATGTTAAGCATACACTTTATATCATGTTTATAAGTAAATGCTGCAAACCCTACGCCTGCCGCATTTTCTCTGCTATCGTCAAAATTTCTCTCGTCAATTTGACATTGTGAACACGCAAAATGTTCACTCCCTGCATAAATAAATACAAATTAAGTGCCGAACTTACACTATCAGTGTCCTGCGGGTTCAAATTTAACGTCTTCCACAAAAAAGTCTTGCGTGATATGCCCGCCAACGTCAGTCCGCCCAGCCCGCTAAACTCCTTTATCCGCTTGACCAGCTCAAAATTGTCGTCTAACGTCTTGCCAAAACCTATCCCAACATCGGTTATTATCTTTTTTTCATCAAAACCCTTTGAAACAAAAAACTTTATCCGCTCCTGTAAATCCCGATATACGCAGTCCGCTAAGCCTTCTTCCCGATTGCTCAGGCTGCAATGTGTGAGAACGTAAGGAACATTCAATTTTGCAATCGTGTCGGGCATCTTTGGATCGTATTCGCCTGATGAAATGTCGTTGATTATGTCTGCACCGCAATCCACAGCCGCCTGCGCCGTGCCTGCGTTCCTTGTGTCAACCGAGATGATACATTTTGGAAATCTTTTCCTGACTTCCTTTAATACCGGCAAAAGCCGGCTCTGTTCTTCTTCTTCGCTGACAGGCTCGTGGTCAGGTCGTGTTGACTCGGCGCCTATGTCAATTATATCTGCGCCTTCTTCTAACATTTCCTCTGCGTGTTTAATTGCATCTGCAGGTTTAAGATACTTGCCGCCGTCCGAAAAAGAATCAGGGGTCGTGTTCAGTATGCCCATTATGTACCTTCCCTCTGAGGTGAAGGTGCGCTCCCCGACGGTTAATTCAAACTCCGGCGGACATATCTGTTTGTTAAGTAACTCGGAAACTTGACTCAATCTGAACGGCTGGGTTTCCAGCTTTTTGATTATCTGCTTAATCTGTGCCGTGCTTCCGCCGATAAGACAATCCGAATATTCTATCTTTGACGTGATTACGTTGCGATTGACCGCACAATCCGTTCCGACTGATAAGGCTATCTGCTTTAAAATGTTTGCCTCGGGCGGTCTTAAATTAAAAACTTTGTATAAACCGTATCGGTACTTGTTTTCGGCTGTATATAAATAAGTTTTGTCAAAGCCGACCAAGGTCAACTCTGACAAAACATTATCATTCGAAATATTTTTTACCGCTATATCTGTCGTTCTCATATTTAAATTCTATCAGAAAAACAGATTTGTAAAAATTATAGTTTTTTGATTTTTTCTTTAGCTTTTTCGATGTCTTTCATCGTTCTTTCAGTATACGGTTAAAACGATTATTTTTACCTTAATCGGCTGTGTGTAAAGGGTTTAGCGGTCGGAAGTAACCTACGAATAATCTTTTCAGCAGTCCTGAAAGTCCATTTTTTGGCTGTAAAAGTCTAAAAATTTATCAATATTGTCCTAATTCTGTCCACGCAAGAGTTTTAGACTTATTAAACCTTTCCGGATTTTTGTACGCTTGAAAAGATTATTTGTACGTTTTTTGATATAAAAATTTTATGCTTTTAAGTTCAAATTTTTCTTGATCGTAAAATTTTACAAAAGGTCGGAAAGATCCATAATGCCTTTATTATTAAATGCTTAACCCCTAAATAGTAAGTATCGTTATCTGCATTTCATCATTTAAATTTTTGTCATATGAGGCACCAAATACAATTTCAGCATTATTTGAAGCAATACTTTTAATATATTCTGCTACCTTTTCAACTTGGCATAGTGCTATATCTGGAGAACCTACCACAAAAAATAAAATCTTTTTGGCATTTTTTATTAATTTTGTGTCCAATGAAGCTTTTAAAATTGTTACACCACTATCCATTTCTAATGAGCTTCCACAGCCAAAAAATGCATTCATTTGACCCGAATTTTTAATAAGTTTTTTAATATCATCCATTTCAACATATATCATATGCGCTTCTAATATGGTATAAGTTATGCATTTTACTATTGGAATAATATTGTCTAATAAATCATTTGATTGAAAATCAAATATAGTATATGAATCAACACTTTGTGTTAACTGGTCAATTTTGCAAGATAGAAATGCAAGTGTTAAAATTCCTTTTTGTTTTGTATTTTTTGTTAAATTGTAAGCAATATTTTTACTTTTTTCATCAAATGTATCTACAATTAAAAAAACTATATTTGCATCATCTAAGATTTCCGTATAATCATCACTTTTGTAGTTATTTAATTTGCAAAATTCAACATATTTTAAATTATTTTTAGCAAGTTTATCTACAACATCATGTCCATAGCTACCAATACCTATGGCTTTAATTTTTGGATTCTTTAACATATATTTTCTCGCTTTTTGCCTGCTAAATAAATAATACCACTAAGATTTGTCAAATACGGACATATTTGTTATTTTTAAATTTTCTTTTTTCCTCTTCAAAAGCTTCAAGCCCTATTTCCCAAAAGAACATATCTATAAGCTTCATTGGCGGGTATTTTAGATTTTCATTAGTATGAAAATTAAGCTCTAACTTTTCTTGTCTGCTATAAAAATCGCAAAGTTTTTGATAGCTGTTTTCGCCAAATTTTTGTATTAAATTGCACTCATTTTTATTATTATAAATATCAATTCCTTTTTTGAAAAATCTATCATAAGCAGGAGTACAACCAAAAATACCAAGTAAAATTTTTGTACGTAAAACAGGCGATATTTCATCAGTACATTTATTTTTATTCTCTTTGAATTTTTCATAATATTTGAGAATTTCTTCATCTGCACTCTTAATATCTTGCCAAGTTATAGAATTTATATCATTCCATAGAATCCCGTGTTCTTTTGTTAATTTTTCTACTAATTCCTTATGGATTTTATAATCATGGTTCATAAGAAAAGAACCCCTTAACATGCCCCAGCTTGCAAGATAAGAAAAAAGCATAAGTGCGCCATAATCTGAGTCAATTTTCTCTCTATTTTTATAAAAATAAAGGTAGCAATGTTCCCAAGATAAAAACCTCCTATGACCATCTTCTATTTTGCGGTAATATTCATCTACTGTTGCTTTAAAATCATACATTTTGTTTTTCCTGTTAAAAGAATTTTGCACTTACATTATAAGTTAAAATTCCTACAAATAATACTTTCAAGTGAAACAAATAATCATCTAAAGTGAAACTTTACAGTGCGAAGGATTTTTCTTTGGAAGAAACGAAGTTTCTGAAAAGAAAATCCGCAGACACGTTTAACGCAAAAAATCCAAGACAATCCCACCTCCTCCTTATAAAAACGAGTAGACATTTGTCTAACTCGTTTTTATTTTGTAAGTACCTTTTAACAGGACATTTGGTCGGAAGAAAATAAGCGTACTGTCATGCTGAACTTGCTTCAGCATCTTACTGTAGTTAGACGAGTAGTACGGTTTTGTAAGTTTGACTATTTTATTTCCTAAAACTCGCTCGTTATAGGGGTTTTGCTTGTCGGAAGTGTAACTTTACCCCAAAAACCGATTTACTCATACTTACTCATTATTTACTTTCACCGGTCGGCTATTTTCCAATAATAGAAAATTAGTGTAAAAGATTGTACACTTGTTTAGTTACTTTTCCCAATATTTTTTAGGAACTTCATTCCAAAATTCATGTACTTTTTTCCAAAATGGTGCTTTTTTAACAATATCAAGCTCTATAATATCAAATTCAGGTGTTTCAATATGATTTTTGAACTTATATAACATGTCTCTTGCTAACATAACTTCTTCTTCATTACCATAACCGCCTGTTAATGGGACATTTAAATCTTCCATATATATTGCAGGTGTGTTTTTATCAGCATTGATTTTAAATAATATTCTACCCCTAGCATATTCTTCGCCAATTTTTTTATCGAGAGAAGTCTCAGGATATGTTGGAATTCTGAATATTTTACCCTTTTTATAAAATCTTTTTATGAATTCTTTACTATCCATTGCGTGAAGTCCGAAATCATAAGGACTTGCACCTCGATATAATGTAGCTGCTCGCGGTAATCTACCTTGAGCAATTAATCCATCTAATTTAATACAATGTATTAGATTCTTTGTAAGAATAGCATTTTCATCTCCAAGTTGCATCATTATATTATTTTTAATATCACGAGATTGACTTACATAATTGTCTTTAAAACATGCCATTGTTTCTTCAACAGTATGATTTGGAGAAACTGTATTAATCATATTAGCACGCTGTTGTATCATATTTTCTGTTATATCACTATATTCACGATAATCAACTTCTTTTTGAATATTTTTCAAGTATTGAGTTATATTTTTACCGTCATAAGGAGTTTGTTCAATTTTTTCTAAACAAGAACGCATATAATCCCTGCGTTTAATTAATATACTTGATAATGAACTATCTTTTACTGTTGTTTTGATTTGTTCATTAGTCAAATTGCACACTCTTTTTAAGGAATTAATCAAATCTTGATGAGATATATTTTCATAAGCTTTTTTAGCCTGATAGTTATGCCCATCAACTAACGTCACTATTTCTTTAACTTTTTCACCGAAATCAGGTTTTAATTTTCCTTGAGCTCTATATCTCAAGCTTCCCCCACAATCAAGTTTAAATAGTTTACCGTTTACTATTCTTGTGTTGTTATCTATAAGTGCATCCCAATTAGCAAGCCAAGCATCAGCAGCAAACCCGGAATGCACTTGTTTAAAATCAGTGATATTTTGCATTCCATCAGAATATTTTATTTTTAAAGCTTTAACTCCATTTGTAAGTTCGCATAATTCTGTTTGTGGAGTTTGTATACCAATTAAATTGTATAATTTATTCGCGATATGTTCACTTTCTAAATGCTCTCTTTTTAGAAAATTATGAGAGGTTTCTGCATGTTTGACATAGTATATTTCTCCTGTTATAATGTCTTTTGCCCAAAATGCTGGATTTGAACCCATTTGTGAATTTTCATATTTAATATAGGCATTTTCACCTATTTTTATTTCTGATTTTGAATAATTTTGTTCAAGTTTAGAAATAAATTTTGCTTTTTCACTTAAATTTAAATTTGGATACTGTGGGGGAGCATATTTTAAGCCTTTAGTATTTAGTTTAACAGGTCTTGTGGCAAGCATACTTTTACCTGTCCTTGTCCAAGCGATAATTTCTTTACCAATACTTGTTCCGATTTTTTCTATCCCCATAGAAAATTCCTTATTTACCCTATGTATATAAAAAGTATTTTTATCCTAAATAATTGCTTAATATAAAAAATAGTGTAAAGAAATGTATATAAATATCAGACACATTTTCCCCGACTAATTTGACATTAATTTTGTATTTTTTAAATAACATTGCCGAAAATCTCAAACTGTCTGTTTCTAATAATCAAACTATTTGTTCTTTCACAGTTGTGATGTGAGTTTTGTTGTGAGTTTACATCATTGGATTGTAATGTTAAACGAAACAGAAAACTACCCTAATTTTTTCCTAATAATATCTTTGCATTATCCTTTATATCTTGAGGAAGTTTTGAATCAGACATAATTTCTTTTATCTCGGCTATTTCATCTTTTAAAAGTTTTTTACCATCATTTAACAACCATTTATATCCCTGAATTATCCTCTTACTTGACTCAGTTAAACTCGTTACAACATTATCATCAAATTCTTTTTTGACCTGTCTGACTTCCACTAATTTTTTGTTATGGCATGAGAAATTTTTGGAGTAATATCAATACTTTTGCAAAATTTCAAAAACTCGTTTTTTTCTTTAAATACGCTATCAGGCATAGTTTTAATTTTCTCTATAATCGCTCCTTCGGCTCTGAAAGCATCCGGCGTTAAATAATAGCCTTTGAAGGTCACCTTTGATGTTCTTATCATTGCATAATTAGTGTTTTTAGTTATATTTTGTATAGATAAATTCATAAAAAATCCTTTCTGTTCCAAAGCCACATTTTTTTATTTACTGTAATATAGTTTATAATTACATAATTTTTAGAATTAATTTATTATCCAACCGGATAATATCCTTTTGACCAACTTAAATAAGATAATCATATAAAAAGGAGAACAAAATGAATAATGGAAAAAAAATATCAATATACATAGTAGAAGACTACTTATTGACAAGAGTTACATACAAACAAGCAATGAAAGATTATCCTGAAATAAATATAGCAGGAGACTTTGAAACAGCGGAAGCCTGTATTGAAGCATTAGAAACACAGCAGGTTAATGTTATACTAATGGACCTGGGACTGCCATATATGACGGGAATAGAGGCAACAAAAATAATTCACAGAAAATATCCGGATATAAAAATAATTATTTTAACTTCTCATGAAAATGATGATGAAGTCTTATCAAGCTTGGCATCCGGAGCTAATGCGTATGCGTTAAAAGATATTGAAACAAAAAAACTTATTAATTTAATCCGTACGGTAAATGAAGGTTCTATATGGATTGATCCGAGAATAACAAAAGTTGTTCAAAAAACTTTTTATAAAGCAGAACCGAAAGAAAAAGAGGATTTCAAACTTACTCCGAGAGAGAAAGAAGTTTTAGACTTATTGGTACAAGGTTTTTCAAATACGGAAATTGCGGATAGGCTTATTGTTAGTCCGTGTACGGCAAAAGCACATGTCTGCAATATCTTGGAAAAACTATCCGTAACCGACAGAGTACAGGCAGCAGTAAAGGCGACAAAATATGATTTATAAAAATTTATTCAAAAATAGCGAAAATATATTAGTGAGTTTCAAATGGATATTTCAAATTGCTATAGTAATCTTTGTAATTTGGGTATTTTTTAATCCGCAAACCAGATTACATTCTATTATTGCGATAAGTTTAATGTTAATTTTCTATGTTTTTCAAAATTATATTGAAAAAAAAGCTTTATTCAGCATAGAATTAATAACTGCGATATGTAATTCATCTCAAGATTTAATTGTATATAAGGATTTTAATGGCAAATATTTGTATTGTAATCAGGCTTATTTAGATACCGTAAATAAAAGTCTTGATGAAATAAAAGGAAAAACAGAAGCTGATTTATTTGCACCAAAAGATGCTGCAATGCTTAATAAAATAAGCAAAAGAGTTTTAAAAGGAAAAGTTATCAGAAAAAAAATACACATGGATAACGGCAATAAAATTTATGACATAACAGCTACACCATTAGTTTTAACCAAAGGTGTATTTGGAGCATTAATAATAGCAAAAGATGTTACACAGGAAGAAAAATTAAAAAACGAACTTGAAGATCAAGAACAAATGTTTCGTTCCGTTGTTTTGGGAATGCCGATTGCAACATATTTAAAAGACTTAAATGGTAATGTAACATACGAAAATAAAATGGCAATGGATTTTCTCGGATTATCAGATTCAGATAATGCTAACAAATGGCATTATAAGGAAAAAAGAGCAGATGAAATTTCAAATGAAGATAATGAAATAATAAATGAATGCAGATGTATCAGCAGAGAAAAGCAAATTACTCTCAAAAACAATGATAAACGCTGGTTTAAAGTAACAAAATGTCCGATTATTAATCATGAAAAGAAAGTAATCGGTATATGCAGTGTGGCAAGAGATATTGATGCGGAAAAAACCGCAGCAGAACAAAGAGAAACTTATGTAGCGACTTTAACGCACGATTTGAAAACTCCAACAATTGCACAAATAAAAGCTCTTGATTTATTGTTAAACGAGCATATGGGACCCCTGAATGACGAGCAAAAAGAATTGCTCACCCTAACAAAAGACTCCTGTAATTTTATGTATGAAATGCTTTCTACACTGTTAAGCACATATAAATACGAAAACGGTGATTATGTGCTTAATTATGAAAAGTGTAATATAATTTCTCTCGCTGAAGAATCCATAAATGAATTAGAAGCAATGCTAAAAGAGAAAAATGTAACAGTTCATGTGCATACCGAAGGTAGTAATTTTGATACCGAACTTGACAAAATGCAAATAAAAAGAGTTATGACAAATTTGTTGGGAAACGCTATTTCTTACGCATATGATAATACCCAAATAGATATCACCATAAAGCAGGATGAAGACGGTATCGGCTTTGAAGCTAAAAATGAAAGTGCGTACATAAATCCCGAAACAATGAATAATTTATTTAAAAAGTATGTTTCACATGCCGCAAAATTCAATAAAGTAGGAGTCGGATTAGGATTATATTTGTCAAAACAAATAATTAATGCTCACAACGGCGAAATATATGCAAAGAGTTTTGAAGATAATCACAATATTTTTGGTTTCGTTTTACCAATAGAAAATGAAATAGCAAAAATATCTCAATCTCACAGTTAATTTTATTTTATTCTGAGTGTTAAATTACAGTGAGCGTGAGGAGTTAAACGCGAACGAGCAAGACACGAATCCCCACTTTCTCCTGATTTTAAAAAAAGCTACCTTTAAAGGTGGCTTTTAATGTATACTGAAAAATTTTTTTGTTGTAAAATCCTTTTAAAGATAAAATTTGAGGTGTGTTATGGTACTTTTACAACAAAATGCAGTGTCAGAAGAAGATATTAATATCAGGTATTCCGAATTAGATTTTGATCAGAGCTTGAAACCGTTTTCTCTTTTGAATTTTTTTCAGGATCTTGCAAGTGATAATGCAGAAAGACTTGGGTTTGGATATTCTGCGATTACACCCAAAAATCTAATGTGGGTGCTTTTAAAATACAGAATAGAGTTTGTTGAGTATCCGGTCGGTATCCATAATTTAAAACTTCAAACTAATCCCAGAGGCTACAACAAATTATTTGCGTTTCGTAATTTTAAATTGTGGGCAGGTGAAAAACTTCTTGCAAGAGCTTCAAGTATGTGGTCATTAGTCGATATTACAAACTTGTCTATTGCAAATATTGCAAATTCGATTGACAGTCCTTATTTCGGTAAATATGAAAAAAACGAAGAAGATTTGTCGTTTGAAAAAATTCCTACATTAGAAAAAGTGGATTTTGAAAAAGAATTCGAAGTAAGATACAACGATCTTGATGTTAACAGGCATGCAAACAACGGTAATTACATCGTTTGGGCACTCGAACCGCTACCGTTTGATTTTAAATCTCAGCATAAGCTGAAAACCGTTGATATGGTTTTCAAAAAAGAAATAAAATTTGGTGAAAAAATGATTACTAAAGTTCAAGTTTTGGACGATGGCTCAACAGTACATGTCTTGACTAATAAAGTCAGCGGTGAAGATGTTTGTCAGGTTCACTGTGTTTGGAATTAATCATATAAATATTTTCTTAAAAACTTTACTTTTTGGAATAAAAACGGGTATATTGCTGTCATATAAAAAGTAACAGAGAATGCAAACGGCATTACTAATTTATAATCAGTTACGATTTGATTTTTAAACAGACAATATTGCATGATTGATGACAATATATATGCGCTTACAAATCCGACTATACCCCTTGCTATTTTCTTTTTAGGGCTTCCTGCTTTGGCATTAAATTGAAAAAATCTTCTGCATAATAAGGTACCATTTATTATACCTAATATCCAGCCAAAGTAGATAATTGATATATTAATTGCCCGTCTGGGATCAACGAGAATTTTTCCGTTTAAGTATTCTATCGGATAATTTTTTGTTAAAATGTAGTATGTAACCAATATTATAAATATGTTAGCGAATAATAAAAGGTATATGTATCGTTTTTTATTCTTGTCACACCAGTTGATTAATGGGAAAACAGTAAAAATAAATATTACTCCTACTAAAAACCCTATAAAAACATCTTGCGGTGTATGTACCCCTAAATAAAGTCTGGAAAATCCGATTAAGAGTGTATAAAATATTAGAAAAGTACACAGCCATTTTATATTTTTAAATGCATATGCTATTGCTCCCCAAGATGATGCAGCCATCATAGCATGACCACTAGGGAATGAATAACTGCCGGCACTTTTCATAACAAGTGCGGATGGCTTTATTGTATTGTTTAAAATCCATGGACGATATAGGCAAGCCGTCATTTTTAAAAGTTGAGAAAATATTAATGTAAAACCGTTTACTAAAAATAAATAAAAACCTGATTTTTCACAGATACACCAGTATATAACAGCAATAAGCAATGTCGGGAAATGTAATTCACCGCCAAATTTAGTCATGGATATAAAAAAGCTATCAAAAATTCCGCCAGTCTGAGCTCTTAAATTTTGCATACATATTAGAAAATCAATCTGAGGTTGTAACCAACTACTGTTTGTTAATAATTCCGTAATCATAGTTTTGATTTTAACATAATTCAATATGTTGTACAAACAAATTAATTTTTTGTAGTACAATATTTATATACCTAGCGGTATCGTCTAGTGGTTAGGACGGGAGATTCTCATTCTCCAAACAGGGGTTCAATTCCCCTTACCGCCGCCAATAATAAGTCCTCTTTTGAGGGCTTTTTGTTTTTGGGAAATTGAACCCGCCATCACTTACGTGATGTGGGGTTCGCCCCTCTCGTAAAAACGTGACATTTAGTCACCTTTTTACTCGGCAGAGTCCTTACCGCCGCCAAAATTAAAGGAGCCATAAAGGCTCCTTTTAACTCCATATATCCAATAATTTGTTTAATTCGTCAATTTCCTTATCATAAGGTAAAGGCTTTATTTGCGGAAGTTTTACAAATGAACTGATAGTGTTTTCTATTGGTTTTATTTCGCCAGAAATATTTAGCGGGAAATAATGATGTGTAAACTTTAATCCCGCTTGCTTATAATATGTTTTACCATTTTTTAATATTAAGCGGTCGAAAAGGTCGTCCCTGTCTAAAAACTGTTGTTTATAGCCGAGATAATTTCCGCTTGCATCGTAAACTCTATCTGTGACGTTCATAGATGACATGCCTTTACGATCTTCATAAACTTTAGTAATGCGATTGATTTTTCTATCTCCAATGGCATTACGTTCAATGGACTTAAACCTGTTAACCAAAGTATTGCCTTCCGAATCCAATACTGTTGTCCATGTTCCATGAGGTCTTACATCCATAATAACTTTTCTCAAATTTTTTCCAACCCCAATAATTTTTGTCATACCTACTACCATAACATTTACCCTTTCTTGTTTACTGTTTACATTTATATAAAAACGAAATTACATAAAAAATTGCTTATTCGTTACATTTTGTCACATATTGATTAAACACAATATATATAAGCATTTTACAAATAGGTTTTTAATATATAATATGACAGAATTTTAAATATATATAAATAACTGTCATAGATAAATAAAATCTATGGGAGTAATTTGGATATATGAAAAGTATTAAGGAAAAATGTGAGCAAACAACAAGGCATATTGCCGATAAAATTTTATTTTTAAGACGTGCTAATAAATTAACTCAAGAAAATTTTGCAGAAAAATCAGGGCTTGATTTAAGAACCGTTGCAAGAGCCGAAAGCGGAAAACACAGACCGTCCGCCCAGACCATGGAACTTATAGCATCAGCGTTTAATATTCCAATAAGTTATTTTTTTGATGATACTAAATATAAAATCGATATAAGCAGAACTGCACTAATTTATGAAATAAATAATAAATTAAATGTACTTTCTAAGAGTAATCTTCAAAAAATAAAAGAGTTTATAAATATTATATAATTGTAGCCTCATTCGTCGATTAATTTAAAAATGTAGTTTTTACGTTGGTTGGTGCACTATTTTACATGAAAACGGTGATGTAAGTGGATTTACTCTCTCCAAAAACAATTCTCATGATTGTTTTTTAAAATTATATAATTATTCTTATTTTTTATCCTCGTAATTTATAGCGACACCGATGAGTGATAACACAAGCGAACCAAGTAATGCACTCCAAAATCCGTTTACGCTCAAACCGGGTGTTATGTAACCCGCAAGCCAGAGCATAAGTGCATTTATCACAAAAGTAAAAATACCCAGTGTCAAAAAATTTATCGGTAATGTGACAAATAATATTAAAGGTCTTATGAAAATATTTATCAGAGCAACGATTACTACAGCCAACATGGCGCTTGCAAAATTTGCAATGCTTATGCCCGGAACTATCCATGCTGTAAAAATGATTGCGAGTGCGAATAAAATCCATTTTAAAAATAAATACATAATATTTTCTCCTGCCTGTGTATAAAATAATATTTTATTTTTTAATTAAATTCATTCCCTATGTGTACATATCTTGATAAAACTTGTTGTTATATGTATAATATATTTGCATTTAGAAAAAGAGAGGTTTATATGAAAGAGAATATTTTAATAGTTTTGTCGGTTCTTATTTTGGCGGCTTTATTATGTCAAAATTGTTGCAAATGTGCTAAAAACAACAGGTACGAAGTTGTTAGCGGAAGCAATATGCTTACTATACTTGTTGATAAACAGACAGGTGAGACTTGGAGAAATTGCATTTGCGGAGCAGAATCTAATGTTCCGGGTTGTTGGGAAAAAATGGTTACAATCAATCCTGAATCATTCAACAAACCGTTTGGTGAAGCAAAAGCTATTGATAAAATGATAAAATTGCAAAAACAATATCAAAAAGAACAAGAAAAACAGGCTAAAAAACAACAAGTTCAACAACCTGTACAACCTAAACAATAAGAAAAAATAACACTCATAAAAAGGCCAAAATTTAAAATTCTGAATAAATCCGGAGTTATTCAAATTTTGGCTTTTTGTTTTATATATTCATTGCTTTTAAGATTTCTGTCATATCTGCAGCGGTCTTTTTAACGTCTGCGTTTGAATATTTTATCGCATTATCAGGATCTTTAAGACCGTTTCCTGTCAGGATACAAACGATTTTACTTCCTTCTTTGACCTGATCTTTTACCTTTATCAATCCTGCAACAGATGCGGCAGAAGCGGGTTCACAGAACACACCTTCGGTTGATGCCACAAGTTTGTAAGCTTTTACGATTTCTTCGTCAGTTACAAAATTAATCATACCGTTGCTTTCATCTCTTGCAGCTTCGGCAAACTTCCAGCTTGCAGGGTTTCCGATACGGATTGCTGTTGCTAGAGTTTCGGGCTTATAAATTCTTTCACCCTTAAAAATTGCTGCAGCACCTTCTGCTTCAAATCCCATCATCTTTGGAAGTGCAGGAATTTTACCAAGATTAAACCATTCTTTGTAACCTTTCCAATAAGCTGTGATATTTCCGGCATTTCCTACAGGTATAAAGTGATAATCAGGAGCTTGTCCCAGTGCATTAATAATCTCGAAAGCACCTGTTTTTTGTCCTTCAATTCGGTATGGGTTTACTGAATTTACAAGTGTAATCGGATAGTTGTCGGAAATTTTGCGAACCATTTCAAGAGCCTCATCAAAATTCCCCTGAATAGCAATGATTTCTGCACCATACATCATAGCTTGAGAAAGTTTGCCGAGTGCTATGTATCCGTCAGGGATAAGCACAAAAGTTCTCATACCTGCTTTTGCCCCGTATGCTGCGGCTGATGCTGAAGTGTTTCCTGTTGATGCACAAATTATTGCGCCTGAGCCTGTTTCTTTTGCTTTAGAAACAGCCATTGTCATTCCACGATCTTTAAAGCTTCCTGTGGGGTTGCAGCCTTCAAATTTTAAGTAAATTTCTGCATCAATACCGATTTTTTTAGCCAAATTCTCAGCCTTAATAAGTGGTGTGTTACCCTCGTTAAGTGTAATTACAGGAGTATCTTCAGATACCGGTAAATATTCTCTGAATGTATTTATTAAACCTTGATAGTACATAGTCTTCCTCACTTTTTTGTTTATTATAGCATAAAAACATTAGAAATTCGGGTGAGGGTTTTTACACCTGAACTCTTATCAGGCTGTTTACTTTACTTCCGTCATTTTCAATTAATTTGATTGCGTTTTGCATTGCGCTTTCTGATGCAATTTCTGTGATTACGGTAATTTCTGCGGTATTGTCCTCTGATACACATTTTTGAACAATACTTGCCAAACTTATATTATTTTCTGCGCAAATTGTTCCGATTTTACCGATTACACCGATAGTATTATTCGCATGAATTGACAGATAATATTTATTCTTTGTTTGTGAAATATCAATCATATTAGCATCTTCTTCATGCTGACATCTCATCATTGGCAAAATGTAATCAGATTTACCAAGTTCGGCTGCTATAGATAGGATATCACCGACAACAGAGCTTGCAGTTGGAAATTCTCCCGCTCCCGGTCCAGATAGCGTTATGCAGCCTATCGGATGACCTGTTAAGGTAACCGCATTTGTAACGTAGTCGATATGTGCAAGAGTTGCTTTTTTAGACACTAACATAGGGTGAACTCTTACATCAGCGTTTCCTTCTTCATCAATTTGTCCTGATGCAATCAATTTAATTTTATAACCCAAATCGTTTGCGGCTTCCATATCTTCTGCACGGATTTTTGTAATACCTTCACGATAAATGTTTTCAATTTTTATGCGTTTTTTGAAAGTGATAGTTGCAAGTGTTGCAATTTTGTATGCAGCATCAAAACCTTCAACATCACCTGTCGGGTCAGCTTCTGCATAACCTAAAGCTTGTGCTTCTTTTAATACATCGTTATATGATGCTCCCTGCATATCCATTTTTGTTAGAATATAATTTGTTGTGCCGTTTACGATTGCTTCAATTTTATTTATTTTGTTTCCTGCAAGAATAGTTTTTATCGGCATAATCAATGGGATTCCGCCAGCAATAGCTGCTTCATAAAGGATTACTTTATTATTTTCTTCTGCAAAGCTAAACAATTCTTTGCCTTTTTTAGCCAAAAGTTCTTTATTGGCAGTTACAATATGCTTTCCGTTTTCGATAGCTTTTTTAATCAAATCGTATGCCGGTTCAATTCCGCCAATCAATTCCACAACAATATCAATATCAGGGTTATCAACAATCTCATAAGGGTTGTCAGTCAAAATTGAATTATCCAAACCTTCTATGTTGCGTGGTTTATTGATATTTTTTACGGCAATTTTTACAATTTCTACGTTATCAAAATTTTTTAATGTCTTAAAAACTCCGGAACCTACTGTCCCAAGTCCGATTAGTCCGATTTTAATTTTCTTATTTTCCATAAAAAAATGATAACATAAAAATAGATTGCATAAATTATGCAATCTATTTTTTTATCAACAAATTTTTTACAAATTCAATAATCTTAGTTAACAAGGTTTTTTCTTCCGGCAGTTCCGGTTCTTTTGCAATACCAAAAATATCCTGACCGTTTTGTTTTAAGAAAATGCTTTCATCAAGATATTTTCTGTCTTTTTCTTCTTGTTTTCTTCCCTGAGACATATAACCCAGATTTCCGCCTCCGCCATCGTTTTGCATTGATGCTGCGGCTTTGATAATCGGTTTTGAACTCAATACATTAACATCAAATGACATCTTTTTGTCCCCTAGATTTTTCCCTTATATATATAAAGTAAATTTCATGAAGAAATGTTACAATTTTTGACAAATTGTAACAAAAAATTTACAATTGGCTATACGTAATAAATATTATCGGCAACTAAAAACAAACTAATCGTACTTTATTTGCCTCCGGCGGGTGCTGCGCGCACGGCGGTCGCTTTGATGGCAAAGCGACGTAAACCAGCGACACGCTTCGTTCACTAAT
>Ga0256407_10006667_pt1 | contig 17733 bp, 13 predicted proteins | sample RumenRJG_04DNA_FD_193489 | JGI IMG/M metagenome (GOLD analysis project Ga0256407, IMG submission 193489) | Bovine rumen microbial communities from Lethbridge, Alberta, Canada - RJG_04 | ecosystem: Host-associated > Mammals > Digestive system > Stomach > Rumen | place: Canada: Alberta...
TTGCACCGTACTTCACAGCATATTCGCGCAGGTTCTCCAAGTGCTCGGGAGCCACTTCCTGGGCAGCGGTGATGATCTGCTGCATGGCAGCGGCCAGCTCCTCGGGAGTGATGCTCTCCTTGGCGAGTAGTGCCACTGCGTCTGCGTATGCCGTGTTCAGCGTCTCGTCGTTGAGGCCCTCAGCGATGTCACCTAACTTGGGCAGGTACTCATTAGCGGCAGCAATCAGGTGAGCGAAGAGAGCCTTGGCAGTGGTAATCATGGTGATGTAGTTGCCACCATCCAGGGCAGCCTGTGCCTGAGCGGCCTGCTCTGTCAGGCCGAATTGCTGAACATAGCCGATCATTGTGCTCAACACCTGCTGGGCAAGCGGCGTGGCTGCTGTCTTCACGGCGGTCATCGTAGCGATAATCTGCGACACGTTGCCGGCCTCGATGGCTGCCAGAGCGTCGTCAATGAGGCCTGCAGCCTCTGTTGCACCGTACTTCACAGCATATTCGCGCAGGTTCTCCAAGTGCTCGGGAGCCACTTCCTGGGCAGCGGTGATGATCTGCTGCATGGCAGCGGCCAGCTCCTCGGGAGTGATGCTCTCCTTGGCGAGCAGTGCCACTGCGTCTGCGTATGCCGTGTTCAGCGTCTCGTCATTGAGGCCCTCAGCGATGTCTTTAAGCTTGGGCAGGTACTCATTAGCGGCTGCAACCAGGTGAGTGAAGAGGGCCTTGGCAGTGGTAATCATGGTGATGTAGTTGCCACCATCCAGGGCTGCCTGTGCCTGAGCGGCCTGCTCTGTCAAGCCGAATGCCTGAACATAGCTGATCATTGTGCCTAATACCTGCTGGGCAAGCGGCGTGGCTGCTTCCTTCACGGCGGTCATCGTGGCGATAATCTGCGACACGTTGCCGGCTTGGATGGCTGCCAGAGCGTCGTCAATGAGGCTTGCAGCATCTCCTGCCCCGTATTTCACGGCATATTCGCGCAGGTTCTGCAAGTGCTCGGGAGCCACTTCCTGTGCAGCGGTGATGATCTGCTGCATGGCAGCGGCCAGCTCCTCGGGAGTGATGCTCTCCTTGGCGAGCAGTGCCACTGCGTCTGCGTATGCCGTGTTCAGCGTCTCGTCGTTGAGGCCCTCAGCGATGTCACCCAGCTTGGGCAGGTATTCCTGAGCGGCAGCAACCAGGTGAGTGAAGAGTGCCTTGGCAGTGGTAATCATGGTGATGTAGTTGTCGCTTTCCAGGGCAGCCTGTGCCTGGGCGGCCTGCTCTGTCAGGCCGAATGCCTGAACATAGCCGATCATTGTGCCTAATACCTGCTGGGCAAGCGGCGTGGCAGCTGTCTTCACGGCGGTCATCGTAGTGATGATCTGCGACACGTTGCCGTCCTCGATGGCTGCCAGAGCGTTGTCAATGAGGGTAATCAGGCTTGCAGCATCTTCTGCCCCGTATTTCACGGCATATCCCTTCAGGTTCTGCAAGTGGGCAGGAGCTACGGCCTGTGCAGCGGTGATGACCTGCTGCATGGCAGCGGCCAGTTCCTGCGGGGTGACATCTTCCTTAGCAAGTGCAGCCTGAGCATTGGCGTAGGCAGTGTTCAGTGTCTCATCATTGAGAGCCGTAACAATGGCACCAAGATTAGGCAGTACTTCGCCAAAGTAAGCCTTGATGGCAGCTTCCAGCGTCTGGGCAGCCTGGGCCATTGACTCGGCAGTGGCGTTCTCGTCGTTCAGGGCAGCCTGGGCTGCAGTGATAGCGTCGGCCAGTCCCTCGGGATTGATGTTGCTGGCAATAGCAATGGCTGTCTGCAGGGCTTCCTTGGCAGCCAGTTCAGCTAGTTCTGCGTCGGTGTAGTATGTCACTTCCAGCTCCACGTCATAGGCGGGCATCGAGGCGAGGGTCCACTCCGTGCCGTCGGCATTCGGTGTCAGGTCAATGGACTCAGCGGGGGCGGCGGTATAGCAGATTATAGCATTATATTCTGTCTGATACATTATAAGATTTCCCCAGACTTCTTGACCTTCAGTCTTAGATTTAAAAGGGACTTCCACTACAATAAGGTGAAGTGCAGAATGATAGAAGGGATGCTGCCGAAACTTATGAAGATGGTGGAGGGGGAGATGAGTACAATGAGGTGATGGCCCTACGGAAAACCGTAGGGAGCGGTGGCAAGGTCGCGACAATGTCGCAACATACGAGGACAAGAAGAGAGGCCAGAGGAGAAGGGCTAGTGAATGAGACGAAGTGAGATTAATAAAAAGCAAACAAAAAAGTTATTATGAAGGACGTTATAAAGTTCTATTCTGGTGAAGAGAATGGTGTTGTGATAGAAGAAAACCTTGACGACTCCATATTTGACAGGCAATATAGAAAGGCTATCAGATTGTTCGACACCATAGTCGATAATTATGATGAACATTCCTCTAACATCATTGCATTTTGTGGTGACAGGGGAGATGGAAAGACGTCAGCCATGGAGTCTTTTGTTGAATCATCGAGAGTCGAAAGCCACCATGTGTTACCCGTAATAGCGCCATCGCATTTTGACGAAGAACATAACATCTTAGAGCTTATCCTTGGACAACTGTATCATCAATCAAATGCTGGTGCAGACGAGAAACTTTTTGACAAACTGATGGATTGCTTTGCTGCAGTTGAGAGATGTGTAGCAGTGTTGAAACCCGGCAAGGAACAATCATACGACCGTATAGCAGAAGTTCATGAATTATCTGCAAGCATGGACTTGGCTCAATACATGAAGGAACTATTTGAAACCTTTATCGCGTATAAATCACAAACAGAGAGTGAAAAGCAAAAGAAAATAATCATCGTCATAGACGATATGGACTATAATTGGTTCGGAGCCTATACGATGATAAAGATGATTGAGAAATACCTACGCAATGAGCATTGTGTGATAGTGGTATCGGTGAAGATAGAGCAATTGACAGATCTTGTAAAGGTAGGCTATGAAAGGGAAATAAAAGGTAACTCCAGTGATATCGATTTGAAGAAGATTGCTCAAAAATATATCAACAAGGTAATACCAATCTATAATCGCATTGAAATGCCAAAGGTCAGGGATATTGTCGACTCAGAGCTACAGATATGGGGAGATCGCGTATCAGCGAACTATATGGGAGCAAAACCGATAGAGCAGTTTAAATCGGTGAAAGAGGGAGTGGTCAAGTTGATATTTCTGAAAACAAGATATCTCTTCTATAATAGCAAGGGTAGTGTTTCGCTCATTGTGCCTACAGATTTAAGGAGCTTGAGGCAATTACTAGGCCTGTTAATGAATATGCCCGACTTTAAGAAAGACAGCGAAAAGCAGGAGGAAAGAGATGATAATGCGGAAAACAAGCGGTTGTTCAAGTATTATTTCTATTATACATGGACTCAGCAGATGAGCGATGAAGACAGGGCATTTGCTGATAAGTTGGTAGATAACAATGATACCTATTCTATCAACAAGATGGTGGTTAACTATCTGAAGAGATATTTGGATGAGAGGCAAAAAAGAGCCTATGAAGACCTACTTAGACCATCGAATTATAGTTATAACATCACTATTGGTGATGTGTTTGACATGATGGATATGATTGAACGAAATGCATTAGACTTGAAGATGCGTATGATTTTGTTCTTTGTAAAATCCTTCTATTCAATCATGCTGTACGAACTATACGATGAGGTTACTGAGGATAAAAAAGCCATGACCACCCTTCACCCTGTGACTAAAGAGGCTGATGACGAGGAGGGACCGGAAATATTTAAAAGCGATGCTTGGTTTAAGAATACGAACAGTTTGCAACGGTTTATCAACGGTTCTTATTTTACATATCAGCCACGTGCTATTCTGGAATGCTATGGAAGGTCAATGTCAACAGCATATTCGTCATTTGCAATGGATGTATTTTGCTTATACGGTGGATTGGTGAATGAACACTTTGATAAAGTGAAAAAAGAACTTGCAGCCATGGGACCAAATGGCACCTTTACAGATGCAATAAAAAAAGATTGTTTGTTTGCTGAATTTCTGATGCTGTGTATTCTGACATCACTGGAAAGGGAGATTGAGGCAGATGATACGTGGATTATCATAAAAGATCATGCTCTTCCATCGTACTTGTCTTATTTTGACGAAGATACGGCGTACTATGTGTTTGATATTATGGCACCATTTGCAAATCTTGTGAATATTAAGTACACGTATGACAGGTATCAGAGTATGCTGCCTAACTGGTATGACTTCGTAAACCAACATGAATGGACTATATTGGGACGACTCAAAAATGCCATCAAACCCAAAGAAGGTAATCATCCTGAAAGTAATATCGCATCGGACTGCATCATCAGAAATGCAGAAGTCTTATCTTCTGTGAGAGAACGAATACTGAGTAAACATCAGTTAGTAGAAAATAGGGTATGCTACCTGAATTATGTGTCAAAGTTCTATGAGAACCTAGTGAACTCTGAAATGCGTACATATCCCCAGAGCAGAGAAGAAAAGAGTGTCTATACCATCAAATTCCAATTCTTGTCAGTATTGTCAGCAGTATTACAGGAAATAAACACGCCCGAATATAATAAAATTGTAACAGTTCTGATAGACAGGGCAATTACAGGAGGCGCTACAGGATTAGTAGGATAAAAGAGCGCATAAAAGTGGATAGTGAAAGGACTATATTCAAGGCGATGTTCTTAGACTTCCCAATCCAGGAAGTCATAGATCATTTGATATCAGGGAACTTCAGTAATGATGGCCCTTGGTACAGTGATGCGATTAAACAAAAAATACATGAAAATGAACCAGCCAGGAATATGCAGGAAGTGGAAGCTCTTTATGGCCTTTATGAAGGGCAGTGGATGAATCAAATACAACACGACCCTAAAACCGTTCCTATGGCAGGGTCATTTAAACTTCTATATCATTGTGCAGACCTGTTTTTCAAAACGATTAAAGATGGTCTGGTAATAGACCATAATCATATTTTGGGCTGGAACACCATTACAAGACTGGCGGGCGAGGATTTGCTGGTATGCGCAAAAAAAGTAAGAACGGCTGATGAAAAGCCCAAGACTTTTGCCTGGCCTGATGTTATGAATTGTGGAGGCGAAGTTGTGGAACGGATTGGCGACGAGAAGCTATGTGATATTCACGCTCATCTAGGAGGTGCTGCTAATCCTTTTATATTGAATTGGCTTTGCTTGATGACAGGCAGATATATGCAAGACAATTTATTCCACGTAAAGGGAGAAGAGTATGGGCCCATGAGAAAGTGGAGCGTACTTGCCGCCCGTATCCGAGTAGAGATGTACAGAAAGTTCATTCTAGGTCAAGGAGATACATTTGGAAAGGATTTCAAAACGTGTCTTAAAAAGACAATGGGAACCCTTAGAGAATTCTACGAAGCCCGTAATCAAACGAGCACGATATTGGAGCAGAGCAAGAAAGGTAGTCTATATACACATGACGGACATTATGTTGATTATGCTATTCGCGAAGACTTTGATGATGAGAACATTAATAGTCCATATATGCTATGGCACGGGGAACGAAGATTGTTATACTGTTTCTTAAAAGTCTATTTGACAGGGACGAAAGAAATAAGGACAATAGCACGCTATGTATATCTCTACTGTCTGATTAAGAATCAATTCAGATCGGAACTGATTATTACGAAAAAGCACATGGGCCTCTCGAACTTCAAAGAGTATAACAATAAAAAACATACATTCATAAGAGCGGATTTAAATCGCTTGGTAAACAAATATGCTTTCCAGACGAGCATGCGTAGGAATACGGAAGATGGTGTGGAATTACGAATCAATGCAGCCCCGATGGAAATATCTTCAGCTAAAGACTGGAGTCTCAATCAATGTATATTCACTAAAGGACAATGGTTTAGAGATGACCAAACGAAAAATGTATCGTATGTAATCCATCTTAGCAAATCGCGCTATCCAAACGGGAGCGTAGAAGCAGATGACAGAACCAAGATACAAAACTTGCTAGAGGAAGACTTGAGAAAGGGCAAGGTGTTTACTGGCATAGATGCAGCAGGCGAAGAGATGATTTGCAGACCAGAGATGTTAGGACATCATTATCGCTATCTGCGAGCCCGCGGACATCGGAATTTTACCTATCATGTAGGCGAGGACTTTATTGATATTGCAGACGGGTTGAGAGCTATCGACGAAGCAATAGTATTCCTTAATGTGACGAAGGGGTGGAGATTAGGTCATTGTGTGGCAATGGGGATAGATGTAAAAAAGTTCTATGAAAGAAAAAATCACCAGATATGTTTACCCAGCCAAACCCTACTTGATAACCTTGTATGGATACTAAAGAGAAGTGAAGCCTTGTATATAAGCATACCTCAAAGATTAAGGAGTGAGATGACAGACAGGGTGAGAAAACTATATAAAGAAATTGGTTATGAAACAGACTTTTCATTGGATTCATACTATCATAGTATTTGGCTTCGCAGTGATGTTCAAGGTGGCATTGAACTGAACAATAAGAGAAAGGTGTCGTGGGAAGATGCCATGAAATGCCACCATCAGAGATGTGAGGAGGCCAGAAAGGACAGCAAGGCCACGATTATAGCCCATGAGTATAGGGTAAAAGAAGCCATTCGTGTTAATGGGAATAAAACAGAGACGCATGATATCACGAAAGAATATGAGACTGTCATAATGAAACTCCAAAAGGAAACCATGAAAACTGTGAAACAGTTGAATGTAGGAATTGAATGCTGCCCTACGTCTAACATGATGCTCTGTAACCTTGACAGGTATGATGAGGCCCCATTGCTCCGATTCCGCTATTTGTGGCCTTTATTGGGAAACCACCTGTCAGTGAGTATCAATACCGATGACAAGGGACTATTTGCAACATCGCTGTTGAATGAGTTCGCACTTATGGCCAGTGCCATATCCAAACGAGAAGGATGGTTCTGGAAACGGGATTGGAGTGAGAAACTTATAACGATGTATCTTAGAGGCATATCCAGAAGAGGATATGACATGAAGTTTAACTGGGAAAATAACGAATATGAAACCTGTAAATACTAAATTCAACTTAAATGATTCGCTGGACGAGATGGATCAGATATTGAAATCCGGCGATGTCGTTATGAGGAAAGAGAACTATACCCCTGAAGATACCAAAGGGGCAAGAGGTTCCATTATAAATGCCTCTGTCGTGAGTGCGAAGTTTATTCCAGTTGCCAAGTCAAATCAATCGCCGGAGAACTGGGCGAGGGCAAATGATATTCTTTTGTCACAAATTTATGCGATGGTAGCCTGCCAGCCTCAATTGTTGAATTTTGAATGGGATGGATGCATATTACATGCAATTTTCAATACAACTCACAAAGAACACATTGATGCCTTACTTGATACTGTCGGTAAGATACTTAGCTTGACAGATGTTATTAACTATAAGGTGGCAGAAACAGGCTGGTCATTTAGAATAAAGGCCGCTATTGATTATAAAAAGGCCTTGTCTGTTCCAATAGACAAAGATACCACGCTTTGGAAAGTAGATGGTCTGTATGAAATAGATGAACTATTGGAAGACCTAAATACAAAAAGACTGATTATTTCGAAGTTTATCTATAATAACCTGAAAGAAAGCTATCAGGCACTATTTGAAGGTCTTGAGCCATTTGACAGTAAGACCTATCAGGCCGATATAGTGAATATAGGTATCAATAACTGGCTAAAGGAGCAAATGGGGGAGAAGTAGAAGGTCGTTTTCAAAATAGTGGAATAGATGACAAACATTATCTTTGATACCAATGCCGCAAGGGATTTTGTAAGCGGGGTGAAGATTGAGGAACTGGAGCAGTATGCGAAGGATGCAGCTGCGGAGTTTGACAAGAAGGGTGTCAAACTATGGGTTTCGCCGATTGTCATACAGGAACTGCTGTATCATTTGGTGGACGATACAGATAAAGACTTCTCAATCTCGTACAAGGCAATCAAGGCGATGATGCTTGTGCAGGAGCATCAGCGGAAAGATGATAGGCATGAGATGATGTCGCCATCGGAACTGCTGATAGCGCATGAGATATACGATATGCGTTCAGAATCGCGAGAGTTGATGTACAACCAACTGATGACGATAGCTGACAAGATAGCCCATGGGTCCATAGAAGAAATACCAGACTTACATACTATAGACGGAGGAACGATAAAGACCTACGTTGATGAGATTGAGAATGGTTTTGCCATACAGATACGAGAAGTGTGTGAATCGGTGGAGATGATGGCCGACCATTTCAACAAGTCGTTTGAGGAGTGTTTGAACACGTTTGAGATGGAGATTGCGATAGCGACGTACTTTACGAGAACGACGTATAACTTGCTGATGAATGAGGGTAAATTGCCGGACTATCATGAATTTTTGCCACAGTTTGTGCCATTTAGCGCAGAAGTACTTAAGCAGAACATTGATTTCTGTCAGTTTATAGAGAGGAGCAATAAGGAGATCATCAGACGGTATCCTGCTTTCCTGAAACTGGCGAAAGAGGTGGTGAGGAGAATTCATCAAAGTAAGAATAAGATAAGCGACGATAAGCTGAAGAACTATATCTGGGACATCTCGCTGATGTTTCATGTGAATGACCATACGGTGAACAAGCAGCCTTTCAGGTTTATTACTACTGATAAGGCGATGCTATTGGCGTCGGGGGCGTTTCATGATACTAATGATGTGATGGATTATAGTGAGTTTAAGGAGTGGGTGAAGAAATAAAGTATAGAGCTTGACCTTGATGATTATGACACAAGACGAAAGGTGGCAGTCTAATTACGAAGAGGTAATGCGGTTTGTGAAAGCGAACTACAGGAACCTCTCGAAATACAATCTTGAAGAAAGAAGGCTATATACATGGCTCAAACATAATCGGAAGCAGATGAATGCGGGAGAGCTGAAAGAGCCAAGGTTGGGCCTATTTAAGGAACTTCTTGTGTTGCGCGAACATTATAAAAGAAAGAATCAATATCAATAATGACATTTCCCATAAACATAATAGGAATGGATTTGTCACCTCTTGTTATCGATGATGATTACAAGGTGGTAGACAAGCAACAGTTGGCAGAGTGGATTGCCATCATGATGCTTGGTCAGTATGCGCACATCTATATGATAATAGAAAAACTGTCGCCTGCAGAATTACCATCCAATAATGCACTTATAGACTATATGCTTTCGAAACTGAATGTTCCGAATGATAATGACACGCTAATTGAACACAGAGATGGATGGCTATTTCAGATGATGTCGTGGATAGCACTGAACATAAAACTACATGCTGAATATCCGGGCTGTACTATACATATGGTTGCACCGCATGATGCGGCAGCAAAACATGGATTAGATGGTCTTGCTATGGTTGTGACTTCTGATAATAAAATTGGTAGAATTGTAATAACTGAAGATAAATGCACTACGAATCCTCAATCTTATGTGAGATACAGAGTATTGCCTGAATTCGAAGACTATGAAAGACACATCTACGATAACAAGTTGACATCAGAACTCACACAACTTATTAATCCTGCATCTCATATGGGTTTATATATTGCGCTTAGTCCATCTTTCGCTAATCACAAAAACTGGACTTACAGAATTGGCATAACTCGACTGGATGAACATGATAGCGCAGAAGGACGTGGTGAGCTTTATAAAGGTTATGATAAAAAAGTTAGTGGAAAAGCGTCGAGACGAAAAGGAGCATCTGTCAATCTGCCAAACCTCAGGGATTGGATGCAGGATTTAAGTGACCGTGTTAGTGTTGTCTTGCAGAGCAAAAAGGTATAGATATGTTTAACATCATCACTTCTGACTATATTAAGAACATCCCGCCTGTGGAAGGTGTAGATATAGAATACCTACCACAGAATCTTTCCAAGATATACGCACATATTCTTGGATTGCGCACGAAATATGCTGATGATGTTCTACGTTTTCCAGCTGAGGAGTTGGAAGATGATTTGACGTTTTTGGGAAAGCTTTCGCTGTCATTGGAGGTTTATCTTGATTCCGAACAGTTTGAGGCTATGAGCGGATCGGTAGCATACGTTGCTGCGATGGCGCATAAACTGATGGGGAAACTGAAAGAGAAGCAGGAGTCGGATGTAACGGCATACGAAGTACCAACTGAAGTAGTTGCCGTATTACTGTTTATTATAGGACACTACTACGCAGATGCAGAAGAAACGTCTCGTCAAGTTAGATGGAGTGATATTGAGAATCCTGCTGCCAGAAATTTTGTGAGTTCAATATGCTATTTAGCGCAAGGCAAATTGGGAAGTATTATCGAACTGCCGAATACGGAACTGAATGCAAAACTTGAGTTGTCAGAAAGGGCCGAAATGCTAATGTGGGAACGCCTTACAGAAGGTGTTAAGAATTTGGCAATGACGTTGACGGGAGAGACGAAAAGTGCAGATGATTCCTTCTTTGTTGGCGTTGAGGAACTTGCATCCTATTCGTTTGATTTCCTTCAAAGACCTATGCGCCATGTCTATACTAGTTTTAGTCGATTGGCCTATTTGTTGCTGAGAGTTTCGAGAGTTTTGCAAGAGAATGCAACGTTTAAAGTAGAAAGTGAAACAGCAGATGCAGATGGCTGGCGGGATGTCATCAGGGGCATAGCACAGAGGAGACCCTATTTATGGGACAACCATAAGGAAGCGTTAAAAAGAGGATTTATGAAAAAGGGAATGTCATCGGTTATCACATTCCCAACTGGTGCAGGTAAGTCAACTCTAGTAGAACTGAAAATAGCTCAAACAGTATTGTCTGGCGGAAAGGTTGCTTATATCGTGCCTACACACGCTTTAGAGTACCAAGTAGTGCGCAATATGGATAAACTGCTTGGCATTGGCGATAAGGATGTTGTGAAGTTTGATGGTGAATTTACAACTTTACAGGAAGAGGATACTCCTGTATGGGTAATGACTCCAGAGCGATGCACTACCATTATGACACTTGATCCACATCGGTTTGATGAGGTGGAGTTGGTGGTAATGGATGAGTTCCATATCATCAGTAGCAAGGACAAAAGCGGTGACCACCGATCATTAGGTGCGATGCTTTGCCTGCTAACTTTTTTCTTGAAGAAGCCTGAGGCGGACTATGTGTTGATTTCTGCTATGGTGGAAAACGGTGAGGAAATAGCCAATTGGTTGGAGGAAGTAACGGGGCGTGAATGTCTGAATCTAGCAATGCCATGGAAGCCAACCAGCCAACTGCAAGGATGCCTCATGTATAAGCAGAACGAAATAGATGCGTTGGAAGAAACTTTGTATGCAGAGAAAAAGAAAGGCAGGACAAAAGCTCCAGGTAAGAAGGTGAAAGAGAAAATGCTGGCAACACCGTATTGCCTGTTTTCATTGAAGAGCGTATGGGATACGCAAAATCTGAACGATTTCTACCTGACGCCCCTGATGGATAAAAAACTGCTATTGGCGACAGATGCAAACTGGCACGTAACGAGTAACAAAAATACGGTATCGATGCAGTTGGCAGCAAAGTTTGCCTCGTTGGGCATGAAGTCAATAGTGTTTATTGACAAACCATCGATAGCTATGTCGCTTGCCAAACAAATACAAGGACTGAACCTAAGGGAAGCAGAGCCAACTTCGAGAGACCGTAGACTGATGAGAGGTATTGCTAGAGAACTAGGAGGTTTGGAGTATTCGTATATTAAGCCCAATATGAATGTAGCGGTACACCATGCCAACTTGTTGCCAGAAGAGCGTAGGGTGATGGAGAGTTTCTTCAGTGGAAAAGTGGATGTGATGGCAGCAACACCAACTCTGGCTCAAGGTGTGAATCTACCTGTGGATGTTGTTATCATTGCTGGTGAATCGAGGTTCGATATGGATAAGATGCGCCCTGTTATGATTAGTGCTGACGAAATACTTAATGCCGCTGGCAGGGCAGGAAGAGCAGGTTTCAGTTCGCAAGGTGCTTCAATACTCGTGCCAAGTCATGTGATAGGCTATGACAGGGAACCGCAAGGACGCGATTGGTATGCTATCACAGAGGAAATATTTGCAAAAGGAGACCACTGCCTGACGGTGGATGATCCGATAAACAAAATGCTTTTCGACGTGCAAGAGAATGGAGGCGTCTTAGATACTATCCAGCGAAATACATTGTTGAAAATCAATAACTATAAGGACGATGGTGAAAGGATGTTTGGAAATGCCTTATTCGCCTATCGCCTGAGGCAAAGGAATAGGGAGCAGGCAATAAAGAGAAGGATAGACAGGATATTTGATATAGCATCGGGGCTGAGTGAAGAAGAGGTGGAAGAACCTTGGGTGAAGGTAGTAGCATTTAAGACAGGAGTAGATGTGGCAATAGTCCGTGCTTTTTACCAGCATTTGGAACAAAGCGACATTGATGCTGTAGTGAATAGCTCTGTGCGAGAATTAATAATGTTTTATTGCTCGTGGCTTGCCGACCAGCCTACGGTTCTTGAACAACTACTTGTTTCTGATGTGACGGTGAAGAAGTTGCGCAAGCTATTAGAAGGTGCTGAAAACTTGCCTTTGACAAAGAATGGCGTAATGAAATTGCAACAGATTCTTATAATGTATGTTGAGGGCGCTACGCTATTTGAAATCAACACTGTGATTACCGGGACTGATAAGACAGAGCTGCTGATGGAAGCTCGAACGTTTGTGCTTAAGATACTACAGATGTTGGCTTACGCCCTCAGTACACTATCGATGTCAATTTATGAGTATGCAATTAGCGATGGTTTTATGAGAAGTTCCATAGCAGATGAGGTGATAAATTTTGCATCATATTTGAAAGAAGGGGTTACGTCGAGGGCAATGTTGAATTACAAGATTAGTAGTCATTTGATGAGGGTGGAATGCCATAAAAAGTTTGAAGTATGAGAAGAATGACGGATTTTGAAAGGAAACTATACAATAAGGTAGAACATAACTCCCTGCTATTTTTAGAGGAAGGCGTAAAGAAATTAATGGAAGGCAATTGTCAGGTTGATATTACTGACGCAATGGTACTTGCTTGCACCAATATACAAATATCTCTGGAACTAGCCATGAGGGCGTATATTCTTAAGAATAAAGGATTGGAGTATATAATCGATAAGAAACAAAAGGAAAAGAATACTGATGAAGAGATAGAAAAACTCTATGCAGAAAACAGACTCAAAGTGATTGAGTTTGAGACCATGAAGAATCAGTTAAAAGAAAAGGATGCATCTGTTTTCAAGAAGGAAGACTTTCAGATTATAGATGAATTCCAGATATATCGTAACAAACTGGTTCATTTCTGTTGTCAGTTGGAAAAAGATGAGACGAGGAAAATGCGTGAACGGCTTATGTATTACGTTGTTCGTGTAGTTCTATGCCTTCTTTATGACAACTATGATGATAAAAGGCCTGCTGAATATTTTGAGGAGATACTAGGATGGGATTTCTTTAGGATACTTAACAATGATCAAGGATATATTCGTGCAATTGAACAACTCGCCAAAGAACGAGCTGATGAGATAGGCCGATGTCCGATATGCTTCAAAAAAGCCTATTCTGTAGACGAAGAATTGTGTTATTTCTGTAACATACAGCCACAAAATGGTGAATGGGGAAGAACGGATTGCTTGGAATGTGGAAAGAAAAATATGGTGATTTATGACCGTTTGAATATTCACGTTAAAGGGAATCAACATTCTATATCTGGTATGTGCCAAAACTGCGATTCTCGCCCAGAAATATTTGAATGTCCCAAATGTGGTCAAACGTACTGGATGTATTCTGACACATATGATTGGATGTGTTATGACGGGCATTGTACGACATATGATCAGGATTATGTTGATTGATAAATCTATGGGAGGTATGTCATGGAATGTCCTGAGTCGCTATGGCATAGCAGCAAACGGGACAAGAAGATAAGAGAGACTCGACGGCAGAACTGGCGAGCACAAGATAAACAAAACAAAAAGAACAAAATGAGAAGAAGGCTCTATACTTCAAACTATACGGGGATTCCGGCTTACCTCATGGACTTTGGGTTCGGAGGTTTTCTGGGATATGGGAGGCGTGTATCCTGTTGTGTGGGTGAAGAAGAGCTGAAGATGTATGAAGGATGACGTAAGAAGAAAGATGGATCCTGCGGAGAAACGCAGGGAGTAGTGGATATCTCAACGGGTAAAACGTTGAGCACTAGCGGTATATATATGAGCATCCCCCGATTCAGTTCTTCGTGAGCTGAGTCGGGGGATGTCGCGTTTGGTCGGGGCTGGTCACTGGCGGCGGTAGTTGCCAACAACCTTGTAGATCTCAATGATGATATCCTTGGGAATTTTGGAATCAACGGGCTTGCCATCGACCATCTGGGTGAAGGTGATGCTCTCGTCATCGTCCTGAGTGACTGATACCTTGCGGAGCATCTTATACTCGTTGGTAATGACCACGCAAATTATATCGCCAGGTATGTACGTTTTCCATGAGGTGAGTTTCTTTAATGCAATAAAGTCACCCGGCATGATGATAGGGGCCAGTGAATTACCGTTGTTGAAGCACATAAAATCAAAATCTCCTGCCATGGGGAAAGAAACAGGAACCTCATTGCCACATGGTACAGGCTGACCGTCACTGTCCAGGCACGACTCGAAATCCGTATTGTAGAGCAGTTTTTCATCACTGACTTCCCTCTGTTGTAGTTCTATTGCATCACCTCTGTTCAGGAGCATATTTCCATCTCCCGTATATAGCCAAGCGGCACTCACACCATATTTCTTGCAAAACAACTGGATAGAGTTCTTGGGAAGTTTCTGATAACCATTCTTGATTTTGCTCAGTACCTGCTCGTTTTTGACAATACCGTCACGGAATAGCCGCGCACCAGAAATACGCAGTTCTTCAGTTGCCTGTACGAATCTCTTTGCCACTCCCTGCAGGGCTACTTCTTCGTCGTATGTCATCATAACTTTTAAATAATGCTAAAATTTTATCGACTTTAGGATTGAAATCTGTAATTTCTTTGGCTAATTTTACAAAAACCTGTAATTTTGCCGCCGTTTTGAACAATGTTCGGGTGCAAAAGTACGTATTTTCTCTGAATTGTGCAAGTAAAAACGATAAAAAATGGAGTAAAATTATTAATAATAATAAAATTAGCAATAAAAAAGAAGTAAAACAATGGAAATTCCAGTAACAACTCTACAGGCGATGCTTACCAATGCCGCTACGCTCGGAGCGATGTCGGCAGTGAAGAAGCTCGACCCTGTAAAAGACCAGCTGAAAGCCTCGGAAGTGAGGACGTGGCTGGGTAATGACAGTAAGCAGACAAGGATGTTTGATGCCATGGTGAGGAAGGGCATGATCAAAGGATTCAAGAAAGGAACCAGCCAGAACTCACCTTTTTATTATTCGAAAGTTCAGATTGAGGCAGCATTTGCAGCCGTAAAGTGCAAGAGTCTGCTATGAATGAAGGTTACATCACCATTCCGATGGTTATACTGGAAGGCTGGGTAGGACAGAGCGAGCGGTACCTGAAATGGTGGACTCAGCTCAGACGCGAAGCCTCTTGGACGGGGAAGACCGTTTGGTACAACCGCCAACAGGTTTACCTCCAGCCGAGACAGGTACTCGTAACGGTCAACTCGCTGGTAAAGCAGTGGGGCGTGAGCAAGCCAACTGTCATCAGGTTCTTGCAGAGACTGGAAGCAGAAAAACTCATTGAGCGACAGAAGGATAACCATAAGACGATTATCACCATCACCGCACTTGGTTGGGCAGATTCAGAGGTAAAGTCCGTGGTAACATCAGAGGTAAAAGTTGACTCCGAAGTTGACCGCCAGACGTACCCCCGAGCGAACCTTTCACCTTTTATTGATAAAAATATAAATAATAAAGCCTCTGTCGGAGGAGCGCGTACGCGCGAGGAGGTGGTGGCTAATAATTTGGAGTTGGATTTTGAAAAAGGCAACTTCGATGAAGTAGTAGCCTTCTTCAATGAGCAGATGAAAGGTAAAAGGATTCCGCAGGTTGCGGTGAAGACACCAGAGCGCAGAAAGGCCTATACACGCCTGATAGCAGAAACGCAGGTTGGCATAGACAGCGTGAAGCAAGCCATCAAGAATGCTGCTGAGAGCGACTTCTTGAACGGCAGCGGACAGAAAGGCTGGATAGCCGACTTCGACTGGATGATGGTGCCACAGCACTTCCAGCGCGTCTTGGAGAACTTTTACAGGAACAAGCAAGTAACACAGACACAGTATGAAACAGCCAATGGACATCAAGACCCTCGTAGAGGAGTTGAAGCGACAGGGACGAATTATGCTGCCGGGTATGACCGACCGTTCTAAGCTGGCGGTTGATGAGCAGGGACTGGCAGCGCTGCTGGAGATGGCCTACCGCAGACAGGTGGCCCAGCGAAGGATAGCCTATATCCCCAATGCTCTGACCAATGGCGTTATCAGACAGTTGGCCCACTTCCTGATCAGCACCAAGGACAACCGCTTTGTGATTGTGCTGGACGGCAGCCCTGCTACAGGTAAGACCACGCTGATGCAGGCTATGCGACAGACCCTGTGGTGGCTGACTGAGCATAGGCTCATATCGGAAGAGATTGAACTGAAGATATACGATGCCGATGCACTTGCAGATATGAGAGATTCCACGAGACAGTGGTATGACCTGCTGAACTGGCCCTCGTACCTCGGAATCGAAGACCTGGGCTGTGAGCCTGCGGAAGTTGTCAGATGGGGTAATCCCCTCTATCCGCTCAGGGAAGTGTTTACGACCCGTTACAAACTGCGCCTTCCCATGGTGGTAAGCACCAATCTCGACAGTAACCAGTTGCGGGAACATCTGGGATTGCGGATTGCCTCCAGGATGAATGAGATGGCTTATTTCATTCATTTTGAGAATACAGACTTCAGGAAGATGAACTGGTACAGCCACCATCCCGAAGTGAAGAGTGAACAATGAAGAATTCTGTAAAACGATAAGCAAACATTTTTATCAATAATGAAACAGTTGAGTGAAGAGAAACGACTCCGACTGGATAAGCTGGAGCTATTGACCTACGATATCGAGGTGGGTAATACCCACAGAGTACGCAAAGTAAAGGGTACAAACCTGAACGCAGCCTTCCTTTTGGGAGAGTTGAGTGACAACAGACGTACAATGCTGGTTCGCCAGGCAGAGAATGATCGTACACCGGTGAGAGTGGAGAACAAGTCTTTTGAGGCAGTTCTGAGAAACATTCTTGTGGCCTATGTCCAAAGCAAGCGTTGTGGACTACCGTTCAATGAGGCATTTGCCTGTAAACGACTGTCGCTGAAATCATGGCCCAAGGAATATATCGATGGCTTTTTGCCTAGTGACTTCCGTGTGAAGCGAGAGTTCCTTGACGAGTTGGCCAGAATGGTAAGCATCCATGTGACCGCCAACTTCCTGACTAAGCCGAACACAGAAGCCGCATAGACGTATAGAGAAGAGAAATAATCATTCTGCTACCTTAATGGCCGCAGACTAACGAAAACAATTTAATATAAATTTATGGAACCAATTAAGCTATCCTCTGGAGAGGACTTCGAAGACTTCTGTCTTCGCACTTTCGAGTGCTTCTTGCAAGGTGACTTGTTTCCATATAGTCTTAAGGAAACATACAGACTTGCCTTTGCCTCGTGGGACGAGGCCGTAAACGAACTAATGGAGAATGGCGTGGAAG
>Ga0256407_10006670_pt1 | contig 17726 bp, 16 predicted proteins | sample RumenRJG_04DNA_FD_193489 | JGI IMG/M metagenome (GOLD analysis project Ga0256407, IMG submission 193489) | Bovine rumen microbial communities from Lethbridge, Alberta, Canada - RJG_04 | ecosystem: Host-associated > Mammals > Digestive system > Stomach > Rumen | place: Canada: Alberta...
TACTTTTATTTGAGAATCGAAAATTGGGAATTGAAGACTGTGAATTGATAAATTTCACAGAGCTTGAGGTCAAATGAGATTCACAACTTTCAAATTTTTTTTCGTAACTTTGCGGTCGCAAACCATAACAACCACGGCAATGAACATCAGCAAAGCATTTGAGGCGGCCTTCAATCGCATGGCCGAGAAGGGATGGGACAAGATCTATGTGATAGTCGACATCCACGACACCATTCTGCGAGCCTGTTATGAGCAGGAAGAGACCTACGACTATCTGCCGCAGGCCCGGGAGGCACTGCAACTGCTCACGCAGCGGCAGGACATCTGCTTGATTCTGTGGAGCGCGTGCGACCTCGACAAGCTGGCGCGCTATCTTGACCGATTTGAGCACGACGGCATTCACTTCGAGTATGCCAACCACAACCCCGAGGTTGGCAACACAGCCCTGTCGTGCTTCGACGACAAGCTCTACTTCAACGTGGGCATCGACGACAAGTTTGGCTTCGATGGCGCGACCGACTGGGCCGAGGTCATCCGTGTGGTCAACACTCACCCTCAACACGACGCATGATGGCCATCAATATCGGTGTTGTTTGCTCTGTTTCATGTTAAACTTTGGTTAAATCTGCTGCTGATGCTTTTGTTAGCATATTGTTTTGCCTAACTTTGTTGCAATTCTTTATTGTTAACCAAAATAAAAATTACAATGATGAGAAAAATTTACACGTTATTCACTCTGGTTTCCCTCAGTCTGACAGCAACTGCTGGCGTGCAGCATGCTGTGCCAGCCAATCAAGTGGGCAAGGTGAACCGTCTGGAACAGATGACCAGTGCCAGTCGCATGCGTGCCGACATGCTGGCTTCACAGCATGGTTTGACCGTCAAGCGACAGGCTCCGGCGCATGCCGCCGAAGTTATCGATGAGCGCCCTGAGGGCGAGGTGAAGTACTATCGCCGTACGGGTAATTCGCTGTACGTCGGCAACAGAACATTGTTTGAGGGCCAACAAGAGGGGCTCATTGAGGTGGTCTATGGCCAGAATGGCGAGGTCTACCTCAAAAATGTGGTCTGCTTCATGGGTCTAGACACCTATGTCAAAGGCACGATCAGCGGCAATACCATCACCGTGCCCATGGGTCAAAAAGTCTACTACTGGGAGCGTTTTGAGTATGGCGCAGAACTGAGTTTCGTCAATGTTGAGCGCAATGACGACGGTATCGTCGAATCGACCTACGCTGGTGCTCGTGATGAGGCGACCACCGAGGCGACTTACACCATCGACGGCAACACCATCACACTCAACGGTACCGATGCCAACCACCTCTTGGGTTTTGTGTGGGACGATGACGACTCATGGTCGGGCTGTGGCGAGTTTAACACCACGCTCACCTACGAGCCCAACGATGCAGTCACGCCGCCAGCCAGCAGCGATGACTATCACTACTGGGGCAAGTACTCTAACGAGTCACGCACTACACTCAACACCATGGCTGGTGTCTACAAGTTGGGCAACGACGTCTACTTCCGTGGCATCGCTTGTGGCAATGCTGGCACCGATGATGAGATCCTGCCCGATGCTTGGGTGCACGGCACGATTGATGGCAATGAGGTGACCATCCCTGGTGGCCAATATCTGGGCACAGCCAATGGTATGCCCCTCTATCTGGTGGGCAACCATGGCAGCAGTACCGCTGGAGACGTCCATCTGACCTACGATGCTGAGAGCGACAGTTACACCTTTGTCAATGCCTACTACTTGAGTGCCAATTGCGACCAGATACGCTACTTCCTGTCCTTCGAGGATGAGAATGTCATCAGCGCTGGCGAGCCCAACTTCCCCGTGGTAGTCACCCCGCCCGTTGGCCTCGAGACCGAAACCTATCTGTTCACAGCCCAATCCCTGGCCTTCGACTGGGAGGGTTATCCCGACTACACGCCCTACAACAAGTTTATCCAAGTGGGCTTCGACGGCAGCGATGTGTATGCACAGGGGTTGTGCAACGACCTGCCCGAGGCTTGGATCAAGGGAACACTTCAGGGCAATCAAGTGACCTTTGCCAACGGCCAGTTCTTTGGCACCAAAGTTCAGGATCTGTGGGGTAGCATCATTGAGACTGACCACTACTTCACCGGCGTGAGCATGGACGTGGACACCTATGCATTCACCATCAAGGATGTGGTCATGACCTACGATGCCGAGAGCCAGACATTCACAACCAGTGACCTCTTTGTCGACAACTCCAAGCGCTACGCACTCATCTACAACGCCATCTATGCCGACATGGAGTGGCAGAAGTACATTGAGTATGGCGGCACTCCGTCCACGCCCAGTGTGTTGTCCTACAACGACTACGGCGCGATGGCAAGTATGCAGTGCCAGATACCTGTAGTTGACACCGACGGTCACATGATGAACACCAGTCTGCTCTACTACAAGTTCTACAGCGACATTCAGGGCGAGATTGCCGAGGTTGAGTTCACCCCCGATTATTACTCATCACTGACCGAGCCCATGGTCGAGATTCCTTTCGGCATGACCGTGGGTTATGACATCTATCCTGGTGGCACCTTCGTCTACCTGAACATGCCAGAGTGTGCCGACTTCAACCGCATCGGTGTGCAAAGCATCTACTATGGCAATGCCGACACTGCATCGGCACGTGCCCAGGGCATGGGGCATGTTAGCGAGATTGGATGGTACAACATCAAGGGACAGAGTGCCGTTGATGCAATCGCAACGGGCAAGACTGTGTCTGCAATTCGTTACTATAACATTGCTGGCCAGCAGAGCGAAAAGCCCTTCGATGGTATGAACATCGTTGTGCGCACCTACACCGATGGCACCACAAGTGTCACAAAGGCTGTCAAGTAACCAGTCGCAATGAGACTCAATGCAACAGGCACTGCCACCCGAATGGCAGTGCCTGCTGTTTTTCTAGTAGTTCGGTAGTTAGAAGGTTGTCGGTTATCAGTAGTCAGTAGTCGGTTGTCGCTGAAAACTGAAAACCGATAACCGACAACTGATAACCGATAACTGATTAACACACCTTCTCGAGGCGGCGCATCATGGCCATCATGATGGCGGCAGAGAGTAGGCACAGGACTACGAAGACTGCCCACACTTGCCACAATGGCAAGTCACCCCACAGGTGACCACCCACCTGCACCAGGAAGTTGCCCAGTGCGGTTGCGGCAAACCAGCCACCCATCATCAGACCTTTGAGTTTGGGAGGTGCCACCTTGGTGACAAACGACAATCCCATGGGTGAGAGAAGCAGTTCACCGAAGGTTAGTACCAGATAAGTCGAAATGAGCCAATTGGGTGATGCCAATGGTGCAGTCGCACCAGCCTCGACAGCGGCGGCCTGCTCGTTGGGTGTGAGAAGTCCGATTGAGGCAAATGCCATGATGCCGTAGGCCACAGCAGCCACCATCATGCCATATGCAATCTTGCGTGGCGCACTGGGTTCCTTGCCTCGTGCGGCAAGCCATCCGAAGATGGCGATGCTGACTGGTGTCAAAGCCACGACAAAACAGGGGTTAAACATCTGATAGATGGGTGCTGCCAACTCAATCTCGCTGGTGGTAAAGTAGCGGCATACCAAGAATACCACGATTGCGACCAATACACCCCAAGCGATATATCGGTTGCGCTTGACCTTGCTCTGGAATGCGGCAAACAAGGCATAGACTGCAATCACACATGCCACCAGGTTCCACACGTCGAAGGCCATCGCCTGAATGCCCGTGGCACTCTTGGCGCTAAACTCGTCGGCAAAGAAAGTGAGAGTTAATCCGCTCTGGTTGAACGCCATCCAGAAGAAGATAACCACGGCAAACACGAGCACCAGTGCCACGACACGCCGACTTGTCTCGCCTGGTGGCAAGTCCTCGACGGGTGCATCAGCATCTTTTTTCTTGCTCAATGCACTCTTCTCGGTGTGACGGAAGGTGTTGCGGAATCCATAGTAGATGGCCATGGACAGAATCATCGACAGGCAAGCGACCCCGAATGCGTAGTGATAACTCTCGTTCTCGGTCACGCCCCAGTGAGCTTGTGCGTATTCCATGGCCCACACCGCCACAGCGGGGGCAAACATGGCCCCGATGTTGATGGCCATGTAGAAGATGGAGAATGCTGCATCGCGCTTGTCGGCGTACTGTGGGTCATCGTAGAGGTTGCCTACCATCACCTGCAGGTTGCCCTTGAACAAACCCGTGCCCATGGCCACTAGTGCCAGAGCACCAATCATTGCCCAGAAGGCTGTCGAGCCACCGCCCAGCGGGACGGCCAGTGCCACATAGCCCAGAAACATCACCACAATGCCTGTAGTGACCATGCGGCCATAGCCCCACAGGTCGGCCAACAGACCGCCTAACACAGGCATAAAGTAGACACACATCAAGAAGATGCTATAAATCATTCCGGCACTGCCAGGGGCCAGGCCGAAGTTTGCGCGCAGGAATAGTGCGAACACGGCCAGCATGGTATAGTAGCCAAATCGCTCGCCCGTATTGGCCAGCGCCAGGGCATAGAGTCCTTTAGGTTGGTTGTCAAACATTTTGCTTTTGTGTTTACATTCATGGCATGCACATTGTGCATGTCATTGATTTTCGTTACGAGTCACAAAGGTAATAATTTTTTCTTAATTATGCCCAGTAGGTCTGCACTCATTTTCTATCACAGTCCATGCCGGTTTGCAATCATGCGCAGGTCAGTTCAGCAAAGGGTCGGCTGCCTGGAGCAACTTGCCCATCAACTGTGGGTCGAGACTGGGGTGATGGTCAACAAATTGCCTGACCTGTTCACGGGCCTCCTGACTGCGATGTCCATCTAGCAGCGCATGGCACCAGTTGAGCGGGAAAAAGATGTCACCAGTGCGCCTCACGTCCTCTAGCGCCTCGAGGGCAGGCAGGATGTATCTGTTGCTCACAGGCTCACGCAAGGGGTGGTTGAGCAGACGCATCATGGCCACTGCACTAGGCTCGACACGGCGGTTGGCAGGCAAGAGCAACGACTCGAACAACTGCCGCTGCACGGCAGTGTCGGGTGTGCAAGCGCGACTCACAAAGTCAAACTCGCGGTGTTGGTCATCGGTAGTGAGTCGTGCCCGTTGCGTGGCCAGAATCTGCTGCCACTGGTCTGGCAGCACGATGGCAAGATGCCATGCTATGCGTGTGAGGTCGTTGGTGTTGAGCAGTGGCTCGTTCTGTTTCTGCCACATTTCATAGACCGAATCGACCACGGCTAGCGACTGAACCATCTGTCCAAGTGACCGCAGCAGCGATTGACGCAGCACTCGCGACGGGTGGCTGCGAGCCAGTTGCCACAGGCTGCGTTCATACTCTGGTCGGCATTCGGTGCTGGTGCGCCCCAGTGTGGCTGTGGCATAGGAGGCAAACGCCGCAAGCAACTGGCTGTCAGTGTTGTGCTGCGACAATGCTTGCAGCATGATTGGCATGGCTTCGTCGGCTCCGATGCGGTGCATGAGCATATTGTCGTAGAGTGTCATCATCCCGGCCAGCCGACCTTCGGCAGTGGTGAGTTCGTCCCAGCGGCTGGCATAGCGCATCACCGCATCGCTATCGGCCAGACGGTATCGCACATAGTCGCGGCCATCGGCATTGGGCAACGGCGTGGTGTCGTTCAACGCAACATCGGCCACTGGCATACCTTTGTGCTTGACCCACTGCTGGTCAAACTCGCGAATGCCAGCCTGTGGCGCCTGGGCTTGGAGAATGTCGATGAGTTGATCCCACGTGGCATTGCCGTAGGCATAGCGCCGCAAATAGGTCTGCAAGCCTTGCTGCAGGTTGTCCTGCCCCATGCGCTCTTCCAACTTGCGCATCATGATGGGTGCCTTGTGATAGATGATATTGCCATAGAGCATGCCAGCCAGGTTGAGGTTGTCCAGCGACTGTTGGATGGGATGTGTCCCGTCCGTCCGGTCGGTGGCAATGGCAGGGATATAGTGGGCTCGCATGAAGGCCAGATCATGGTCAAGGTCGGGAAAACGCTCGCGGCACACCTTGTCGGCCATGAAGTTGGCAAACACTTCCTTGGTCCACACATCGTCGAACCAACGCATCGTCACCAGGTCGCCAAACCACAGGTGAGCCGTCTCGTGGGCAATGAGTTGCAAGCGTTTCATCCGCTCATCGGGCGACGGGTTGGGACCCAGAAAGATGGTGCGGTCGCGCAACTGTATGCAACCAGGGTGTTCCATGCCACCAAATTGATAACCTGGCAACACCACGGTGCCATACTGGGCAAACGGTTGTGTGATGCCCGTGTATTGCTCCATCCATTGGATGGATTGCGCCATTTCGTCGGCAATCTGTGGCAACTGAGCCACCTTGGCAGGGTCGGTCTCGCGATAGAGGATGTTGATGTCGTGGCCATTGCGCGAGGCGGTATAACGCTCAAAGCGGCCTGCGGTGAATGAGAACAGATAGGTGGGCAATGGGTCGGTCGGTGCAAAGTAGATGATGTCACGAGTCGAGCCAGCGTGCTCAGTCAGGCTTGACCGCGAGGTCTGGGCTGCGTTGCTGATGGCGCACCATGGCGTGGGCAGCATTAGCGTGAGTTCATAGCGGGCCTTCAGGTCGGGCTGGTCGAAGCAGGGAAACACGCTGCGGGCATGGTCGGGCACAAAGAGTGTGTACATGTAGTCATCATGCCGATTCAACGCCTGGTCAAGACTGGAGAAGTAGAGCAATATCTCGTTTTGGCCTTGATACAGCCTGTCACTGGCAATGACAATATGCTCATCGTCACACCTCACTTCACACGGGCTGTGGTTGACCAGGGCTGATCCCAACTGACCCTGGAAATCGATCTGCAGGTCTTCCTCCCCAGTCCAATCGAACGACAGGGTCACCATGCCGCCCACGGCGGTCGTGCGATCAGCGGGGAGATTGAGTGTCAGGTCGTACTTCACATTGCTGATGTGCTGCGAGCGGTACTGGGCCAACTCATGGCTCACGCCCGTCTGCAGCCTCACCTGCCCCGTCATGGCTAGCGCACACCCGATGGCCACCACCATGCTTAGCCATATTTTGCCGATTGTCTGTCTCATTGCCATTCAGTGATCATGATCGTTTCAGTCGACGCCCAGGTCGTGCAGGGTGCGCGGTGCTGGAGTCTTGGGCAGAGGCTTACGATCCTTGAGTTGGTCAAGGATGACCTCGATGGCCTTGTCCAGTTGCTGGTCGATGCCCTTGTACTCAAGCAGCGGGTCATTGTCGACGAGGATATCGGGGTCCACACCGTGGTTCTCGACAATCCAGTTGCCACGCGTGTCATAGTTGGTGAAGAAGGGTACACGGATGTCGGTGCCGTCCATGTAGGGCAGTGAGCCGCTGATGCCGATGATACCGCCCCATGAGCGTGTGCCGATGAGCGTGCCTATCTTGTTCTCCTTGAAACTCCAGGGGAACAGGTCACCGTCGCTAGCCGAGTACTTGTTGACCAGTAGCACCTTGGGGCCATTGAGCGTAGCCTCGGGGATGAGTCCATTGTGGTTGCTGCCACGATACATGGTCATGCGGTAGGGCTTGCGCAGCAGTCGCTCGATGATCATGGGCGAGATGTTGCCGCCGCCATTGCCACGGTCGTCGACGATGAGGGCTTCCTTGTCGAGTTGCGGGAAGAAGTAACGGGCAAACTCTTTCAAGCCTTCGGGACCCATGTCGGGAATGTAGATGTAGCCCACGCGGCCACTAGTCTTCTCGTTGACGTATGCGATGTTTTTCTGCACCCATTCGTAGTGGTAGAGTGGGTACTCGTCCTGCAGGGGCAGTACAACCACCTTGCGCGCGCCAGCGCCATTGGCGTTGTCGGCTATGGTGAGTTCAGTCATCACATCGGCCTTGCCGCGCAACAGGGTGTAGATGTTGTCCACATCGTCGGTCTTGACACCATCCACAGCAACGATGTAGTCACCCTCCTTGACATTCATGCCCGGCTCCATGAGCGGTGAGCGCAACTCGTCACGTTCAGGTGCTCCCTTGAGGATGTGCTTGATGCGATAGACCTTGCCATCGCGCTCCAGTTGGGCTCCCAGCATGCCGATGCGTTGCTGGGCGGGGGTGATGTGGTCACCGCCGTCCACATATGCATGACCGCATGCCAGTTCACCAATCATGCCACCGATGACATAGGTCAAGTCGAGACGGTTCTTGACCCAGGGCAACAGAGCGGCATACTTGTCATGGATGGCATTCCAGTCCACACCATGCATGTTTTTCAGATAGAAACCGTCACGATAGGCACGCCAAGCCTCGTTGAAGATTTGTTTCCATTCCTGCTCATAGTCAACGTCGGCCATCATGTCATTGAGGTTGACGGCCTCGGTAAGTTCGATCTTGCGCTGGGGCAGATCGGTGACATAGACCTCGCCGCGCTTGAACCACACAGCCTTCTTCATGTCGGCCGAGGGTTGCATCATGGCACCGGCGGCAATGAGTTCGTCCTTCTGCTCTTTGAGGTCATAGAGGTGCGTGCCGCCGCCACCGTAGTACCACACATGGTTACCATCGCTGGCAAACGAGCCATAGTTGCCGCCATTGAGCGGCAACTTGACCACACGGTCGGCAATGCCGTCCAGGTCGACTATGGTGGTCGGTGTTGCGTCAGTCTTCTTCCCCTTGCTGCCTTTCTTGTCGGCGGGTTTATCGGCAGGTTGTTGCTCCTGCTTGCCGGTGGTCACCTGGTCGTCGGTGGGCAAGAAGGGCGAGGGGGTGTCCTTGGCCAACATCATCAGGTATATGCCCTCCATGTTGCGGTAGGCAAAGTTCCACTCCACGCTGCTGTAGATGGGGTTGAAGTCGCGCCCTGAGGCAAAGATGAGGTACTTGCCATCGCTGCTGAAGGTGGGCGAGTTGCTGTCATACCAGTTCTCGGTCACCTGGTGGGCCTTGCGGGCTGCGATGTCATAGAGGTAGATGACGCTCAACTCGTTGGGCGTGCGCTGGCTGTAGGTGAGCCAGCGGCCGTCGGGCGAGAACGATGGGGTGGGGAACTCACCTATGCTGTCTTGCAACAGTGTGACCTTGCTCTTACTGGCCACGGTGACCAGCACGATGCGGTTCTCGCGGTCGGTATAGACGATGCTCTCGCCATTGGGACTCCACTCGAAGTCGCGGATGTAGGTGTCATTGTCGCGGGTGAGCTGGACGGGATCGCCACCATCGGCGGGACGCAGCCACAACTCGGTCTCGCCTGTCTGGTCGCTGATGTAGGCAATCCACTTGCCGTTGGGGCTCCACCGGGCAGCACGCTCATGGGCACCTGGGGTGTGCGTCAGGTTGCGCGTCACGCCCTTCTTGACGGGCAGGTCAAACACCTCGCCACGGGCGGTGACCACCATGCGGTTGCCGTCGGGAGCCAATTGGGCTTCGGTCACGAAGTCCTTGACTTGTCGCAGTGCGGTGCGTGCCCAGCCGTCCTCGCTGTTGAGCTCGACGCTGATTTGGTTCACCTGCTTGGTCGCGGGGTCTAGACGATAGAGGTAGCCACCCTTCTCGAAGACGATGACTCCACCACCGCAACTGGGAAACTTCACGTCGTAGTCGGTGTAGTTGGTGACCTTGGTTGTAGCGCCCGTTGTGGTGTTGTAGACAAAGATGTTCATCGTCTTGTCGCGGTCGCTGATGTAGTAGATCTCGTTGCCAATCCACATCGGTATGATGTCCTGACCCACGTTGTTGGTGATGTTGGTCACTCGCTGAGCCTGGGTGTCCCAAATCCAGATGTCGTCGGCCATGCCGCCACGGTAGTACTTCCAGGTGCGGAACTCGCGCATCACGCGGTTGTAGGCCAACTTTGTGCCGTCGGGACTGTAACTGCAGAAGCCTCCCTCGGGCAACGGCAACTGCCGTGCCATGCCACCGTCCAGCGGTGCGCACCACAGTTGACCGTCAAAACTGTCGCTGATGCGGTTGCGGTAGAGGATGCCCTTGCCGTCGGGGGTCCAGGTCATGGTGATGTTGTTGGGCCCCATGCGGTCGCCCCAGTCATCACGCGGGTTGCTTGCGGTGAAGGTCACGCGCCTCGGCGTGCCACCCTCGCTGGGCATGACATAGACCTCGGTGTTGCCGTCATACTGGCCCGTGAACGCCAGTTGCCGACCATCTGGGCTGTAGCGGGCAAAGGCCTCATAGCCGTCGTGCGACGTCAGGCGTTGGGCCATGCCGCCATGGATCGAAACGCGGTAGAGGTCGCCTGCATAACTGAAGGTGACCTCGCTACCATTGGTTGCCGGGAAGCGCATCAGTCGCGCCTCGCCAGCCTGGGTGTTGACTGCGGTGGCCATCAGGCCCGCCAGCAGCACGGTTGCAATTGTCTTTCTCATATTGTAATTCTATTAACTTTCGATATTATAGTCAGCCGTTGAAGATATGTGTTTTCCCAAACATTGTGATGAATTTTTCGGCAAAGATACGGTTTTTTCACCGAAATCTAATGATAATCCACAAAAAGTTACTACCTTTGCTGTTGGCAAATTGGACATCACCGTTTTGCCAGACATTTTAGTTAATCAAGAAGCGTTTATTGACGCTTTGCTTCTTGGCTACCAAGAACTTCGGAAATTCTTATACCAGGTCAAGGACAAAGCAACAATAGATGCCTATGAGGTGTGTAAACGCCAACCTCACGCCGCCAGTGGGCGGCGAGGGGTGGTCATACATATCGGCGTGGGGTCTATCGTTGCTCGTTCAACTTGGTGGGCATCCGAAGGCCTTTGGTAGCGGGACGGGCACAATACGGCTCCCCGCTTCTTTTTGTTGTTATAGAGCTTCTGTCAGGGAGTTACAGAGAAACATACAACTATGCGTATTTTCTTATTGGTAATTTCTGCGCTATCATTTATTGCCGCTTTTGGGATTCATATGTATGCCAAGAATGGTGCATCGGGTTGGTGTGGCTATATGACCAGCCCGGCACTCAGTAGCATCCCTTGGGTTAGCGGATTTATTCTGGCCGTGGTGCCTGAATGCTTGCTTTTTGATCTCTTTTGGGTTTGGATGGCTCTCATCAATCTTGTTGTCGTGTGGATTATAGGACCATTCACGGCAAGATTGTTCTTGGTTCGTCTTAGTTCGGGAAAGGGGGCTGGAATTGATGTTCTTACAGCCATTATCATCGGCATTGTCACGCTCGCAATCGGCACATCAATCGGATAACGTACAATAATCTATTTTCAATAAATACAACCAACAAACATGATGAAAAGAATTTATCTATTTCCGCTAATTTTCAGCCTATGCATCTGTTGCTCGAGGACTAATGACTCCATTCAGACACAATTGGAGCGTGAGTGTGAACGCATAGGTGAAATTACACTGCTTGACGGAAGCTTGAAAGGTGACCTGCAGTATGATAAAGACAAAAATGAGGTATTGTTCACTATCATGGCAGATGATGCCATTGACATGATGCAGGATGTTGATGAGCAATTAGCTAATGATGGAATGCGCGTCGCATTGAGCGGCAATGACAACCAACTGGTAAGTCTAATGGCCGATGCCGGAGCCGGTTGTATAGCATACTGCTCAGATGGCAGACGGTCTGTTCAATTCGCTCACTTCACGGCGGATGATGTCAGAGAGATACATCAGCATCCCATTACTGATGCTGAGCGAAAAGAAATGTTGCTGAGAAATTATGTGAGTAAGACTCAATCTATCCTTCCAAGGGAAGTTGACGATGGGATAGTTTACCGGCATATAGAAATCGTGGATGAAGATATCGTTCAGCAGTATCTCATTGATGATGAGGTCTATGACCTGCAAGAAATCAAGCAACTTATGATCGAACACAAGTATGACATGGTGACAGAACCACTTCAAAGGAATGAGTATGACATATACTTCTCTCATGATAAAGGGCTGCGTATGGAATTCTATACCGGAAGCATGAAGCCCGTTTTATGCTTTACAATTCACTACACCGCAGCTGAGTTGAAGATGTTATTGTAAGTTTATTTCGAAGTAAGAACTTTAATCATTATGAGTTTCAATGAGGCAATTAAAACGTGTTACCGTAGATACTTTGATTTCAACGGTCGCTCCACCAGGTCTGAATATTGGTGGTTTATATTGTATTGGTACTTGTGCCTGTTTGTTTTTTATTCTGTTGTTAACCTGATTATTGTTGTTAATGACAGTTCAGATGACCACCTTGACTCCATAGGTTTTGGGATATTTCTCATTTGGATTGTACTCACTTTCATTCCTGCCCTAGCTGTCAGGGTCAGGAGACTGCATGATGTGGGATATTCAGGCCTTTGGTTACTTGCATTGTTGATACCATATGTTGGTGCGCTTGCTGCCCTTTTTCTGTTCGCCATTACACTTTTCCCAAGTGATGATGACAACCGTTGGGGGCTGTCGCCAGATAGGGAGGTGACTCATGTTGAAAATATTAATCTGTAATTTTCATTAGTATGTATTGTTCAAATTGCGGTCACGAGTTGAAAGAAAATGCGAACTTCTGTGCAACCTGTGGAAATCCAGTCAGCAAAGATACTAGCTCAACAAAGGAGACTGAGAAAATTGCGAGGTATTTCGTTAGTAAATACCGAATAGTTATTATCGCTTATTTCATTTGGATATGCAGCATGCTTTGTATAGCGATAAGTGAGAAAAATTGGTGGGGAGCGTTTGTAGGTTTCGCATTCATCTATCCTTCTGCCATCTTGTTTTTATGGTTGGTCTACAGGAAGTATCTCAGGCAGAATAATGGCAAGTCCGTAAAGTATATTAAGCGTCAGGATGTCATTGTCTTATTATCACTAATTACAGTGTTTCCTGCAATAATTTCATTGATTTGGTTGGTTAGGGAAAAGTACAGAAGTCAACCTCGAAAATTGACTTTCAACAACAGCCGACGGAGTGAGTTTGACGGAGTCAGTGTAGTAGATGGGAGAACTGATTTAGTTGCAGCAAGTCAACCGAATCAAGTGTTCTCATTGGAGCATTTTGCTTCGCTGCACGGAAAAATGAGCAGAGTGGTTGAGTTTGACAAAAACAACCACTCTTATATCGTTTCGTTCCGGTTTACAAATTCTAATGGAACAGTCATTACTGTCACAACTTCAGATGAAACAATCGCCCAACTAACAGGTGCTCAAATCTCTGAACAGAAGGACAACCTTTGTGTCAATGAATATCCTAATGGCACATATGAGATACATCGGTTAAATATAAACTCAAATTAACAACAAAAAAGATAACTATGAAGAAAGTATTCTGTTTCACAATTATCATTTTTTTGCTCGCAGGGTGTGGACGTCACATTGATACCGACCCATTAGAAGGAGCAAAAAACTTTTGCGAAGAAATGGGATCTTACGCAAAGCATGATAACTATGGCGATGCGAATGGATGTCTTAATTCATATCTTAGCGCATATAGTCAACAAGATCAATTCACATTCGTTATCGCAGTGAATAAAGAGTTACAAAAAGGTGCATACTACTCTGTCAAAAAATTCATTGAACGGGCAAATACCGACAAGTACCCGTCTTTCGCAGAATGGCAGAACTTGTCTGTTGAAATCGTTATGTATCGACCGGCTGATGCGGCTACATTGTTTTGTGACAAAATGGCGGGGTATGCGGCCAATGGAGACTATGTGCAAGCCAGCGAATATGTGTCTGAATTTCTTTCAGCCGCAGAAAAATCGGGAAATTCAGGCTCATTTTTTCATGCATTGGAAAGTGAACTGACGTTAGAGTATAATCGCATAACCAAGAGGTTTGTCTATCAAGTTGACGCGAGAAGGTTTCCTGTACTGTTTGATTTAAAATGCCGCATAATAGCATCAGAGGAAGTCAAAGAAATCTTTGTTCGTCATCACATGTCAGTCGATTTACCTGCAATTCTGAGAAAAAAAGAGTTTCATACATCTTCATTAGGCAGTAAATGGCCTAGAGAAGATGAAATTGAGTTTTTCAATTCGAAATGCCCCCTTAAGATTGATCGTTCACTCGTATTGTCAAAAGTATTATTTGATGAAAAGAAGATGGAATATATATTTGTTTATAATTACACACAACCAGTCGATGACATTTTAGCAGAAGGCGTGAATATTGCAAAGTCTGCAGTATTAAATAGTATCGAAGATGACTATGACTTTGCCAAAAGGATACGTTCCGGCCTCACTCATTTATATATATACCGTTCGGTTGAAGAAAAGAAGCTTTATGAGATCAAAATTGAAAAAAATGACTTAAAACCAGCAATAATCCAATTGTGACAATGAAGCGAAGGTACGTCTTAATGATGGCATTGGTGTCTTGTAATGTCACTTTCTCGCAACATCCATACTCGCATGGTCATGGCGGAGCTTTATACTGGGGACTGGTTGGTGCACTAGCTTATGTTTTTTGGTTTCTTGTTTTGCGTATTGTTCCCGCGCTTTGGTTCCTTTTCAAGGAAATGCTTAATCGTGCTAAAGAACGCAAGTCTACAGAATCGTCGAAACCTCTGGATTCGGGAAACACTTGTGTCGCATCTGTAAGCACTGATACGTCATATTCGGAGGAAGTCATCATATTGGATGCGTCAGAAACATTGGCATCTGTAACTGAGTTGATTGGTCAAGACAATCCCGAAGACAGCATCAGAGTTGACAGTGGTATTCCTAAATTCTGCCATCACTGTGGTGCGAAGATAGATTATGAGAGTGGAAAGTTCTGTAAGTATTGTGGTAACGAATTGGTATAAATATGGATAAAGTATATTGCAGATTTTGTGGCCGGCAAATTGATGTGGATGCACCGTTCTGCACACATTGTGGAAAGCAACAACCATTAACTGAGAACAATCAACGCATCAATTCTAAGCAAGGTGATGGCGTTTTGGAACACAATGTGAAGACCAATACAGAGGGGGCTGTTAAATTAAATATCCCAAGATTTGAAATAATATTGGCTCTAATATGTTTTGTTATTGTGGCATTATCGATGCTATTTGGTGTGTATGGCTATAAATATATAGAGCTTTCAAATTTCTGTAAGGAGACGTTTTGCGGAACAATAATTGTATGTATTATAGCATTATTCTTTTTGCTAATATATTATAGACTTCGTAAGGTGTGTGGGTTTATTTATTTGATTGTGAGGATGTTTTCGCTTGCTGTTGTGGTGATACTGACAGGTGTGCTCTTTTTCCACTTCGATAGAATTTATACTTTTGAGTTCGATTCGGTACGTAAACAGTATTCAATTTATATGGACCTGCAATCAAGCAATGATAGTGTCTCTGATAAAGCAATAAGAAAGGCTTTTGAAATTGGAACGACATATAATGATTTGCATAGCGGAAGTGTCTTCCATGAAAAACTTCTACAAACAATCATTCAGCGCGCAGAGTCGGGTGATGGTGTTTCGCAAGGAATTTATGGAGACTATTTCTACAGTTTTAAAGAGGGGAAATATAAGGAAAGGGCTTTTTATTGGTGGAAAAAAGCAGCAGAAAAGGGCGATGCAAGAGGAGCTAGCAGATTGGGTGATTGCTATGCAAATCTTAGGTCTGTTCCAGATGTTGAGAAAGATCTCGCATTGGCTCACAAGTACTGGATGTTGGCGGCAGAAAGAGGGTCTGCTATGTCTTTAAACAGACTCGGTGATTTGTATGGTACTTGGAAATATATAGGGGCTATCCGTATCGTGGTCCCAGAAGGTTCTGAAACAGAATCAATTGCTTTTGGCTGCGATACATGGTATGATGACTATGGGAATGTTCAGTTTGGTGAAAATTACAGGCTACCAGAGGGTTTTAGACATGATGTGAAACTCGCTAGGAGTTATTGGGAAAAGGCACTACGATGCAGCAAGCCCGGAAGCCCCTCTTATAATTACGCCAGTGAGGCATTAGAGAAAGTCTATCCTGAGGAGCAATGACGATATTGAATAAGCCGTCGCATTTATACTTGCGTTGAAGATGCATGAGCCCCGTAGTGCCCAACCTGTGACGCTCAAAATTGCGTCAGTCAACAACTATATTGAGTGTGTCGATGGTGAGGAGAAGGAACTTGCACAGACCTATGCCCACAACATTCAGTTGCTCATAAACTATGATCTTAAAAGAATTTGGATTGATTATGAACATTGTCCTTTTTAACTCTTGTAGTCAAACGAATAGAAGGAAAAATATAATGATTATGGTCATGTGCATGACCATAGTAATGATGGGGTGCAACGGATTGAGTGACGGCCAAGTCCAAGTCCTCGACACAATGCAAGATAAAACAAAGCAAAAGTTATCTGTTGAGGCAATTCTTGACAGTGCATTGGAATTGTATAACTACAATATAGCCGATGGTAATGTGAGGGTGTTTTTCGAGATGATGGGAGAATATGGGCTAAACCTCTACACAATGACATCTACCGATCGTAAACCAAGTAAGGTGGAACTGGTGTATGACCGATACCACAATGGCGTTAACTTTTTGGCCGACGGATGGATGACTCCGTTATATTATAAAGTGTCACCCGATGGGAAGAGTCTCTATATTGTGTCGCGCATGCACGCCAATAGTGATGGCTGGATAACAGAGTACCAGTTGTTCATGATAGACTGTGAGTCTCTTGAGTCAAAATTGCTGGCTGAATGTGCGGCACTGGAGGCCACAGAAAAAGGCTTTACGATTGCGGTAGCACGCTTGACGAACGAAGATACCGCACAATTCACCTATCAAAAGGAGTGGGTCATGCATGATGTCAAACTTGACTGGGACGGCAACATCGTCGCAACCTCCTCGCAAGAATACAGTATGGAGAAGATGCATGGCAGGTTTGCCGTTGATGAAGATGGTTGTCATTTGGTAAAGGGATTCCAAAGGCATATCCTTGATGAATATTAACATATTAGTAGAACAACTGATTATACAAAAGGCTAGACTACAATAGTCGCCCTTGATAATCTCAAAATTTTTTTGACGAAAAATGATGGTAATCCTATAATTCTGGTGTGACATGATGCGAGAATGGGTGTGATATAGTCTAAGGGGTATTGTGTTAGACTCACATGTTCTTGGGTGTGAAATGCTCTAATATGGTGATGAGATTTGCCGATTGTGTTAGTGTCTTAGGCATTTTCTGTGGAATAAAACAACATCTTGCTGTTGTTTTTCGAGCGAGTTTTTCAAGTTGCTTGCTCGTTGGTCGCTTAATAAATTTGGTTGTTAGTCCGTAAAAATTGTCCCTGTTGTCCTTGTTGTTTTCCCCCCACCCCAAAAAAAGTTGTCATCAGTTGTTTTCCGGAGGGCTAGGGTTGGTGCCACAGGCGCAGGCGGCTGAGGGTGGCGCGGGGGCTGCCTGTCCGCCAGCGGCGCAGCACGATGCGGTTGTCGCCCCGCAGCAGCCGCAGGGTGGCGAGCCCGGTGCGCTGGGGCGTGACCACGCCGGTGGCGGGCAGGTAGAGCACGCCCTGGGGGTGGCCGTTGACCTCGACCAGGATGATGTCGCAGCCAGCGTCGATGCGATAGAGGGCGTCGATGTGATGGGTGCCGGCATGGCGGGCGCGCACGGTGGTGGCGAGGGTGTCGGCACGCAGGGCGCTGTCGGCCAGGGTGAGGGCGATGGCGGGCGACTGGCTCACGAGCAGCAGGGGTGAGGGCAGGCTGTAGCCGTGGCGGCTGGCGGTGACGACACACACCTCGGCCAGCGGGGGCAGCGGGGGCAGGGCCAGGGCGCTGTCGCTCATGCTGAAAGTGC
>Ga0256407_10006671_pt1 | contig 17725 bp, 11 predicted proteins | sample RumenRJG_04DNA_FD_193489 | JGI IMG/M metagenome (GOLD analysis project Ga0256407, IMG submission 193489) | Bovine rumen microbial communities from Lethbridge, Alberta, Canada - RJG_04 | ecosystem: Host-associated > Mammals > Digestive system > Stomach > Rumen | place: Canada: Alberta...
CGTTGACGGTCAATAGCTTCGTTCTAACTTCCCAGCCCCTGACGGCGCCGTTTCGGTTCTTCTTCGTTGCGATATTAGCCATTTTCAACAATCCTTATCTAGTCCAAGATACGCGGAAAGAATATGACGAAAGAAAAGAAAAGAAAATTTCATTGCGTCTTTGATAGCGGCGTGTGAGTATTCGTCAAATTCATCTTCATTCGGTTCTATTTTATTTTCCCGATGTTTATTGAAACAGTATCGACACACTTTATACGCCGTATCGACGGCTAAAGAATCGACGGGAAAATATAGGGCGTCGATATTAGCAACCTTTCTCCCCATTTCGTCATAAAGCTGACTTTGCAGTTTTAAATATTCTGAAATAACTTTTCCATTAGTTTTAAATCGTTTCATTTTCAACAATCCTTATCGATTCCAAGATACGCGGAAAGAAGATCGAAAAACATTTTTATAGCGTTGCTTCGTTTTTCTATGGCATAATCAAAGAAATAACGTTTGCTCCAACTTTCACGATCCTTGTAAAAATCATTTGCGGTTCTTTGAAATTCATTGAAACAGTATCGACACACATCATACGCCGTATCGAGCGCGGCGCCGTCTGCGGGAAGTTCTACAACGGATTCCTGTCTTGCTTGCCCTGCGGCGTCGTTCAAGCGTCGCGCCTGCGTTTCCAGATAAGTCGAGTATCTTTTTCCACTTGTTTTTAAAATTTTCATCTTGTATACTCCGTGAATTGTATGGCGTCGCAAAATAGCGACAATAGGAAAATGGACTATTTCGTGGACTCATTATTGTAACTCCACTAGCAATAAAGATACTTTGATTATTATTTATAATCAAGAAGTCAACCTTTGTTGGACATGGTTTTCTAGGCGACTTGTATAAGATAGGGTTCAGAAAATGTTTATCGCGTTAGATGGGGGCGACGGCGCCGGAAAAGGAGTTCAAATTGAGTTCCTCAAGAGATGGCTGGCTGAACGAGGACTAGATTTTGTATTTGTACGAGATCCAGGCGACACGCCTCTCGGCGATATTATTCGTTCTTTGCTCCTTAAGAATTCTGCTATCGATATTTGTCCACTAGCTGAAGCCGCGCTCTTTATGGCTTCTCGTGCGCAACTAGTTCAAGAAATAATTGAACCCGCGCTTGAGACGGGTAAAGTAGTTCTTGTAGATCGCTACCTTCTCTCGACAGTTGTTTACCAAGGTTACGCCAACGACGCAACAGAAGAAGAAATAGCGACGCTCTGGAGAATTGGAACTGTTTTTACAAAGGGGATTCTCCCCGACGTAACGTTTATTCTTGACTGTCCTTCAGAGGTATGCAACGAAAGATTGTCGCGTGATAGAGATCGAATTGAGGCTAGAGGAATCAAATTTCATTCTAAAGTAGCTCAAGGCTACCGTCAGGCAGCGCAAACTTGGAACCAATATGCGCGGGGTGAAGTCTTTGTAATAGACGCTACGCTTACGCCTCAAGAAGTTTTTAACAAGATTAAAGCCATTCTTGAAAGCCGAGTCCCTTAAAAAATCGAAGATTAATCGAAAAAAGAAACCGCCTTCACGCTGTTTTTCAGAGTAAAGGCGGTTTTTAACATATCATGCGAACTTTAGGTATGAGCGTTGAAAAGCATACCTCACTTCAACTCGACAACAATCTCGTAAGCGCCGCTCTCAAGTTCGAAATCAACATGAGAGTCAAAAACTTTCTTTTCGAGCTTTGTCACGTCAAAGTTTTCATAATTACGAGTATACTTTGCAAAACGAATCTCCCCCTGCTCAGGCGGAACAAGATCCAATCGAGTAGTCCGGATCGCAAGCGAATCGGCATTCGAAGTTGGAACAGAAACAGAGGCGGTTGTGTTGGCAGGAATCATGATATTCCAAACAAATTTCCCGTCGTCAAGTTTCCATTCGCTTTTGATAAGACCACGCGCAGAATCATAAGACGCGTTGACTGAAGTCAAGTCGCCAACAACTGTTGGATGCATGAGTATACGACCAAAACCGGGATTCTCTGGATCGGCTTTGATTCCGGCGAGGTTCTCAAAGTACCAAATAACGAGATCGCCGACGAGCATGACATGGTTTCCACTGTTCATTGCGGGATCGGCAGTATCGCCATTCCAGAGTTCCCAAACAGTCGTCGCACCCTTTTCTATCATGTATCCCCAACTCGGGAAGTCCCGAGCGGTTGAAAAACCATATGCGAGATCGGCACGCCCCATATCGTTCAAAAGGCGGTTTATCCACTGACCGCCGATGAGTCCTGTGCCTAAGTGATAATTTGTGCGCTGTTCTATATTGTCAGTCAAAGCTTTAAAGACTCTCTCACGCTCGCCTTCTGGAACAATGTCGAATGCTAGAGGCAAAACGCTCGACGTCTGGGACCCATTGTCAAACGTCGCTGTTTCAGAGTTATAGAAGACTTTATTGAAAACATCACGCAACTTATCTGCACGATTTCGAAACTCTTTTGCGTCGTCCGTTTTGCCAAGATAGTCGGCAAACTCGGCAGAGACACGTAAATCGTTAATCATATAGGAAGTTGAAAGTAACGTCCTATTCGTTTGTCTCATGGGATCCTGAGAGTGGATCAATTCAGGACGTTCTGGCGGACAGCACCAGTCCCCATAGTTGTCCTTCGAGATTGTGCCGTCCTCATTAGCAAGGGACAACATGAAGTCGATCCATTTTTTGCGCGAATCATAGTGTTCAACGATCGCAGAATCGTCTCCACGCATCACGTAAAGACTTTGAGGAACGAGTATCTGAGCTGTCGGCCAAGTAACGTTCGGAGAATACAAGCGCCAATATGCAGGAGCGACGTCTGAAACGTTGCCGTCCTCGCGTTGAGATTCCTCGACGTCTTGCATCCACTTGTTATAAAGTGTCGAATTGTCGAAGATATACATTTCCCCTTTAGACTCTGCGGCTCGGTCGCCCTGCCACCCCATGCGTTCGTCTCGTTGAGGACAATCTGTAGGCATACTTAGGTAGTTGCCACGAGTTCCCCATTCAACATTGTGAAATATCTGATTAATCGTTTCGTTTGAGGTCTCAAAAGAACCAATGAGCGGAAGATCCGTAGTGACGGTATAACCCACTACAGAATCGAGGTCTGGAGTTCCAGGGTAACCGATCAGTTCGGCATAACGACCTCCGTGCTGGGTAAAACGAGGTTCATAAACTTCGCCAGCTGGATCGCCATATAAGGTGTATTTATCACGAGCCTTTGCAGTACGCAAGTTGTCGACATACAATTCTCCGTCGTCTTTTAGCGTCTCGGCAAAACGAATCTGGACGGTCTCGCCAGCCTGTCCTTTAACCTTAATTCTCGGAACTCCAACAAAGTTCTGCCCAAAATCAATGATATAGCGACCCGGCTCGATCTCTTTAATTGAGACAGGCTTGATCTCCATATTTTCACGCATCGGCGGAATCATTTGAGCGACAAGCTTTCCCTTTGGACCATCGACAATGTCGACGTCATATGGGGTCTCGACAACAAACGCTTTACCGAAACGAGTTTCAAGGTATCTAGGCGCGGAACCTTCGTTAAAGGAGGCTTCTTCAGAGTCAATCGTTACGAGTTTTGCGTTACGACCATCGGCAACCTCGCCGTCATAGTCGTTGTTCTCTGAAATCGGTCCAGAGTCTGTTCCCTTCCAAGATTCGTCGCTGACCACGATATCCTTAGTTCCGTCTGCGTATTCAACTTCCATCTGGAAAAGGAGACAGGGATCGCCATAATGCACGCATTTGTCCATGCGAACCGCATAGTAACGACCATTGCCAAGAACGACGCCAATTTCAACGTCATTAGCGCCCATTTTTCTGGTTTCAGTAAAGATATCAGTTGCGTCGTAAGTATTATACGGGACGCTCTTATCATAGTCTGTGTACATTGGGCCGCAGACTTGATCGCCCAGTTTGACTCCGTTGAGATAACATTCGTTGTATCCCAACCCAGAAATGTAGACGACGGCTCGCTTAACCTCGGAATCCTTCCTCATCATATAAACATTAGAAAGGTAGCGAGCAGGCGAAGGCTTTTCGAAGGGAGCAATTTCCAGTTCATTCCACGGCGCGTCGCCACATTTAGCGATACAAACTGCATCGCCCCACGAAGAATCGTCATAATCGGCAGACAAGTATTGTTCGTCTTCTCCCTCGATCGCCTTCCACGTCGAATCTGTGGGATATTCAACTTTTGAACCATCCTTAAGAGCTAGGTAGAAATTTCCAACTGCGCCGCCTGGATTAGGCTCGCCGCCAATATTTAGAACGTGAACGGCGACGACATTCTTCCCGTTACGAAGGTAGGGCGTAAGCTCGCGCGAGGCAACTCTACGGTATTCGTCCGACCCGCCGACGTTAATGCCGTTGATATAGACCTCGCCGCGATTATCCAATGATATATTGGCGACTGAAGCAACAACGTCGTCGACGTTTTCGATTTCAAACGTTTTACGGTAGACTGACGCGCCTATCGGCATAGCTCTCTCTTCCGTAAAGGAAATCCAGTTGGATTTAGAAATATCCGCAGGTTCTGGCAAAGCCTTTTTTGAATTCAGTCCAATCCACTTACCTTTCCATGGATTGGGGTCGGCTTCCGTCGGAAAAAGACCGGTAGAAAAAGGCGCGTAAATCTGCGATTTTTGAGAGCCGTCTTTATTCCAAACAACCAGTTCGACAAAATACTCTGTCGCGGGTTCTAGCGCCTTACCTTCATACCGAATGTAAAGCTGACGATTAGACTCAACCTTGCCAGAATCCCATACAAGGTCGCCGCCGTCGACCTTCGTCACAATCAGTTGATACGCGCTCTGGGCCTCGCCGATCGTCTGGGAGAAAAGCTTCCAACTAAAGCGAGGATTAAGGACGTCAATTCCTTGTGGCGCAACGAGGTTTTCGGTTTTGAAGTCTACGATATGGAATCCATTAACACTTACGGGGTAAGCGTTGCTCACGTTTTCACCTGGCAACGCTCGGATGTTGTCAGCCGCATGCAATTCTGTCAAAAAAAGAGTAACGCAGAAAAGAGTCGCAAAATAAAGCGCGCTCTTGATCCAACGTCGATAACACGGAGCCAATATAGTCATTTAGTATACTCCTATCTAAGGGAACAATTAAAAGTTCAACGTCAAACCGTCTCTAATAAAAACGGCGAGTTACTGTTTGGAAACGGGAGTCAAAAGATTCTGTTCCCAAAACTTCATTGTTTTTTTACGTAGATGAAGCGTCGTTCCATTACCCTCAAAAATGCTATGAGAACGGAAGGGATATGTGAACGCTTCAAAGTCCTTCCCACTGGCAATCAACTTATTGATCAGACATTCTGTCGTCTGATAGTGACAATTGTCGTCGCCGGAACCATGGATAATTAAAAGAACTCCTTCAAGTTTACTTGCATAAGTGATTGGAGATCCTAATTCATAGCTCTCAGGCGTCTCCGTAATCAGTCCCGAATACCGTTCTTGATAGATGGTATCGTAGTTACGATAATCAGGAACAGGCGCAATAGAGACGCCGCACTTGTAAAGATCAGGATAGTTAAACATCATGTTAAGAGTCGACGTGCCGCCGCCGCTCCACCCCCAGACTCCGACTCTGTCGAGGTCAAGTTTGTTCGCAAACGGAACCGTAGCAATCAAACTCCTGAACGCTGCGGCTTGATCGCTTCTACCGACGGCGCCGAACTTTTGATAAATCCGTTTGCGCCACTTTCGGCCTTTGGGGGCCGGCGTTCCCCGACCGTCAAAACTTAAAACAACACATCCGCGCTGAGCAATCGCACGATGATAAAGATAGGTCGAACCACCCCAAGAATCGATAACAGTTTGACTGGCAGGTTCGCCATATACATATACGAGAACGGGGTATTTCTCAGGACTGGCCGGATCCCAATTGTCTGGGAAAATCGCCCAACCGTCGACAGAAACTTTTTCGTTGGGAGCGTCTGCTCCGTCTTCAAAATCGCAACGTTCGTCAATTTCGACGTTAAAAAACTCGATCGGTCCAAAATGACGTTGCGCAAGTTTTTCACGCAAATTATTATTATCGCGTAAAAGCTTAATCTCTGTTGCCTGAGCGCCGTCAAGACGAACAAGATCAATTCTCGACGGTTCTCCAAACGCAGAACGTCGACAAATCGCAAGATTGGAATCTGCCGATATGGTCCACGTTTCGTATCCCCAAGGACGTCCATGAGCAACCTCATTAGAGTCGTCCGCAATCTCCACACGCTTGTTTACGCCGTCAAGAGACGCCCAAAAAAGAAAACGTCGCGTTGCATTGTCGGGAGAGGCATAATAGTAAACGCCTCGTTCTTCTCCATTTGCGTCATAGTCAAACGCAACAAAATCTATAACGTCCGCTCCTTCAAGCGTTATCGGAGTCAACCTTTCAAGATTGGAGAAGGACGATAGGTAATATCGTCTCCAACCGTCTCGCTCAGACACGCGAAGAAAACGGTCGCCGTCGTGAAACGTATAGAGCGGATAAATCGTTTGCCAAGCCCCGTCTGGATCGGCTTCTCCGAAGAGAAACTTCGGTTCAAGCGTTTCAGAATCTATCGCATAGACGTCGCAACGACGCTGAGAACGTGGGGTCTTCTGGATCACAAGCCCGACGCCGTCGCCGTACCACTCCATACTGGGTAAATAATACTCTTCAGAGTCGTCAAACTGTACAAAACGTGTGGAAGACGCGGCGTCCCAATTATCGTCGGTAGAGGTCGGAAGCGTAACAACTCCAATGGAAACAAGAGCGTTCGCACACCCGACACGGGGATATTTAAACGTCACAAGCGTGGGATAAGACTTTAAACGCCCTTTATCAACAAAACTGGAAGCAGACGTGGAAGAAGTCTCGTTCGAATCGGAAGAATCCTGACCTGAAATCTGGAAATCGCCGTTAATCTGCGCGACAGAAACGCGCGACGCGCCGGTTGAAGTCGACAAACCGACGTCGTCGAGCATGGCAAACTCAGGTTCTTGGGTCGTATCAAGTCTCCAAAAAGCTATTTGTCGGCCATCTGGGGACCAGCGGAAACCGTCGCGACAATCAAACTCTTCTTCATAAACCCAATCGAAGGTTCCGTTAATCACGTCTGACGAACCATCGAAGGTCAACTGAATCGTTTTACCAGAAACGATATCTTCGGCATATAAATTGTTCTTACAGACGTAGGCAACACGAGTTCCATCGGGAGAAAGCTTCGCAAACTGTAAAGACGACTCAGGGGCAAAATCGCCGCCTAGCTTACGAAAAATGTCGTTCTTTCGATCACGAATCCAATAGTCGCCGCGAGTGTTTCTACGCCATACGCGTCGGGTATTTGTGTAAACAAGCAAGAGATTCGAATCATGGGAAAGTTCATAGCTAGACGTTGTTATGGGACGCGCGCCCTCAACTATGGAAGTAGGATCGGTTGGATCGGAACGCGGGATCAATTCTTTAGCGCTAACAACGACCCTCTGTTCCCCTTGAGGCGTTTCAAAGACAACGTCGCGTCCCTGGACGCCGTCCTTGGAATTGACTTGCCTAACAAACGCGTCGCCAAGCGGAGCAAAGGTCATATCGACTCCTTGCTCAGAAAACTCGCTCGAAGCATAAATTTGTTCCATGCTGAGAGGAGAAACAGTCTGCGAGTATGCAGCCTGAACAAACAAAAGACGTAACGTTAAAACCGCTACTACGCCGCAGAAGAACAACCGTTTACTCAAATTAACAACCTTGCCAAAGAATGATTTCATGAAACGGACACAACGGATCCTTCGACAAGAATACTCAACACGAAGGAAACATCAATGCGTCAGGTCGGTATTACCCTTCGGAACGCCTTTTAACTATTATCAAAATGAAGAGTCGTATTTCAAGCAGATAATGAAACGAGAGAGAAAAACATGGTCAAATTATCAAAACGCGTCAATGTTTCTTACAACGTAGGACCCGCCGTTTTCTCCTGCAAGTCTTCTGTAGGTTTTCTTAACAGGATCGGTTGATTTCCGAAATTCGACGACGCATATCTGCTGCACCTTACATTGTCGACGAAGCGTCTGTATACGTTCGAGCGTCTGATCCGACAATTCCTCATCAGCGTCAGTCAAAAAGAAAACAACGTCTGGTCTCATCTTCAATCCTACGGCAAGCGCTTGTTCAGGAGAAGTGCCGCCAGAAGGAACAAGGGAGTTGAGAAAACGCGCACACCTCGTTTTATTGGGGAGATTAACGTCAATCAGGCCGGTTCCGCCATTAAAAACTTCGACCTCATGGTTGAAAACAAGAACTTGAAATTTACTCGCCCCTTTCTTGGATTCTAGGCTTTGAACACTAGCGATTGCGTCAGAGATCGCGCGACGCATTGGAGTTCCCCCATTCCATCCCATGCTGTCAGAACGGTCGACAACATATACAAATTTTCGACCGACCCCACGCGCGCCGCTAAATCCAACTGATTGCCCTCCCCCCTCGACAGTACGATTGTTCGCATCGGAAGTCGTCGCAGCATTGATAGTCTCACGGGCGCCCGAATCGGCAGACGATTCTGTTAAACCTATCTCGTTCGATGGGAGATAACTCTCTAGAGCTTCATGAAGTTCATTAGAAGTCGTCGAAGACGCGTTCAATTCGGCAGAAGGCGAATTCTCGTCGGAGACGGAAACGACGGAACTAGAATTCTCTTGACGGAACGAGTCTGAAGAATCCGAAAAAACAATACCTATGTCGTCAGTCTGACGCTCGCCCGTGCCAAAGCCGCGAGTTCCACCTCGGATAAAGAGGAAAAGTAGAAAAAGAGCAATAATGTGGATGAATATCGAACCAAAACCAGAGCCAAACCACTTGTATATATAAGAATGCCTCTTGAATAAAAACAAGCCCCCTCCCTTCGTTACCTTCGAAAAAGCGGAAGAACATATATTAGGCTGTCTTTTCATAAAGTCGCCCCGTTATTTTCGGTCGCGCCTTGCCCATGGAGTATTTTTTTCTATAATGAGACGGTCTTTGGAACGGTATTCCTCCCCCAAAAACGATCGACATTATACTTCAAATTGAAAGAAAAACATTATGCGTATTGTAAAATATCCGCATCCTATGCTTTCCTACGAAAGTAAGCCTTTGCGTATAATTGACCAAACAATTCGCGATATCGTCGCTGAAATGTTTGAGTTGATGTACGCGAGTAACGGCGTAGGATTAGCCGCTAATCAAGTAGACTTACCTTATCAGCTTATCGTCGTCAATACGTCTGGTCAACGCGAAAAAAAGGAACATGAATACGTCTTCATCAACCCAGTTCTTCTTAAACTCAAGGGGGTTGAGGAGGGGGAAGAAGGTTGTCTTAGTTATCCGGGTTTACGTTTAATAGTTCCACGAGCTCGAGAAGTTAAATTCCAAGCGGTCAACCTAAACGGCGAACTGAATACTTACTTTTGGAAGGGATTCGAAGCGCGAATTATCCAACATGAAACCGATCACCTCTTTGGTCGCAGTTTCTATGAAAGAGCAACGGCTTCGATCGGCGATATGGAACTCGCCCTTGCTCAAATGAAAGACGAATACGCCCAAAGAGTTAGTTCCGGCGAGGAGCCAACGCCAGAGCAATTTGCTGAAAACGTCAAAAAATGGGAAAGCGAGCGTTCTTAGTTCCCTGTAATGGATTCGCTTCGGGGCTAGCGGTTTTTGGCCGAGGGGATTTCTCGTTTGTATCGAAATGCAAAAAGGGCGACCAACCTTAGGGTTGGTCGTCCTTTTTGTAATTTATCTGCTATATACAGAAGATTCAATGTTACGGCGTCAGATGCGCTCTGCAACAATCCTGAAACCAACGGTAGGAACGCCGCGTGAGGGATCTTGCGTGTCGCCTCGATATGTCGCCGAGCATTCCTCGGCGCTTGAATACCAAGAGCCGCCGCGAACCACGTTCTTACCGTCTACAACAGTGGAGGTCCATTCTGCGGCGTTTCCAGCCATGCCGACACAGCCATACGGACTACGGTTATCTTGAAATTTATAAACTGGGACAAGATAACCGCCGACCTTACTATTGGCGGCAAATTCTTGAGAATATGTGAACCCAGTCTTAGTTTTTGAATCGCGCCATCCTTTGGAAAGAACGCCCTTATTCGTGATTGTCACAACGTCGGCGACTTTGGTCGACTCTCCGCCAATCGTCGCCGACGCGTCGGCGGCTATAAGCGCGGCGACAACAGCTGCGTTATACTGGCAATTCGCAGTCAATTCGCCCTTGGAATATGCGAACCCAGACGTCTTTCCCCATGGGAAAAGTTGTTTTTGCGGTCCAGAGGCAGCGTTCTCAAATTCCGCTTCCGTTGGCAGGCGAAACGTCCAGTCTTCGTATTTAGTCCCAAGCCATTCGCAGTAATCTTCGGCGTCTTTAAGCGTCACGCCAACAACGGGACAGTTCTTCGTTCCTTTAGGATAAGTGCCGTCAACCCAAGTCGATGGGAGCGTAGCGCGCTTTGTCGCGTCGACAAATTCTTTATATTCTCGATTGCGAACCTCATATTTACCGATTGCATAGTCCGCCTCAATGGCGACCTTTTCAGCGGTTCCGTCTTTCGCAAAGGGTTTAGAAAACTTAAAATTTTCGTTCGCGGGAACAGCGACAAAAAGATTAGGATCAGGGGTCGGCATAAAACGTGCTCGCATAATTTCCTCAGGAATTGCCTCGCCTCGTCCTTGAGGAGCGCGCCCCATTTGTTGCCCGTCTCGATTTCCTCCCTGAGCATTACGCCCGCCTTGAGCTCCATTGCGATCTGCAGGATTGCGGTTACCGCTGGCATTCGGCATAAATTGAGGCGCAAGAGGATACCCGAACGCGTCAGTTTGTTCAAGCGAATCAAGAACTCCGTCGTCTTCATTATCGGAGTCGGCGAGAAGTTTGCCGAGTTCTTTGTCAAAATCGGCGATGTTAAACGCTCCGTCGTCACTCATAGCTTTCGTAGCGGCGGTTTGAACGGCATTCGCGCCGCCGCGCCCAAATCCGCCAAAGCCCATTCCCATGCCGCCGCCGAAACCGGGACCGCCGCCGAAACCGGGACCGCCGCCGAAACCAGGACCGCCGCCAAAACCAGGACCGTTCGTTCTTGAGGCGCCACGTCCGTCAGTCCCGCGCCGCCTGCCGCCTTGATCTCCGTCGCTGACGTCAGCTTCCTGACCGCGAATAACGATTTCAGAACTAAGCGCATAGGCAGAAGATGAAGAAATTGGGGAAGAATACGTGCTGTCATTACGTCTAGCCCCCCGAGCGCCTCCAGCTCCATCACCTCCATTACGCGGTCCGCCGCCTCGAAATCCGCCGAAGCCAGGACCGCCGCCATTTTGGAAACGCTCGCGCATCTGATTCTGAAAAGCGGTCTGTTCTTCCTCGCTCAGAAATCCGTCGCCGTCAGAATCAGCAGTCGATAATTCCTGCTTAACCTGGTCAGGGATTTGAGAATCGGCAAGTTTAGAAAGCTCAATTTCACCCTTGTCGTTTTTAAGTTCGTTGATGAAACCGCCAGGACCGCCGCCTTGTCTAGGCCCGCCAAAACCGCCAGGGCCGCCGCCATTCTGGAAACGCTCACGCATTTCCTCCTGCATTCTCTCCATCGCTTTCTGTTGCATCGCCTGAAGTTCGTCTTCCTTTAGAACGCCGTCCTTGTTCGTATCGGCTTCCTTGAGGAGCTTAACAAATTCCGAACGAAATTTAGCGATATCAAGTTTACCGTCTTCTCCTAAGGCGGCCGTTTGCGCGTCGCGTTGGAGGGCAAGAATCTGCATGGCTCGAAACGCGTTAGGATTCGGATTCGAACCAAACCCGCCAAAACCGCCGCCAAATCCCCCCATTCCACGACCGCCAAAACCGCCGGCAAACGCGCGCCATTCTTCGTCGGTAAGAGCGCCGTCGTTATCAGAGTCCGCCTCGCTAAGAGCTTTTTTCAGAAGTTCCTCGAGTTTTACAAGATTGACAGAGCCGTCCTCCTCAAAAGAATCCGTTATTGCCTTCGAGAAAGGGGTCTCTTGAGGACCGCCTGGAAAGCCGCCTTGAGGTCTTCCTGCCCCGCCTCTTTGAGATCGGGCGTCGTTTTCACGGTCCGAGTTACGTCCACGCCGCTCGTTATTAGGGGCTTGTGCGCGCATCGTCAAGGAGTCCAGTTCACTAGACGCAGAATCGCTTGAACGACGATCACGTCCCTGAGTACGTCCCTCTCCGGGGCGTCCGAAATTGCCCCCTTCAGGACGACTAGGGACTAACGAATTCAGTTCCTCAGCAGAGAGTTTGCCGTCGTTATCGGCGTCAGCTGCTTTAGCTGCATTCATGAATTCGGCGAGAAACTCGCTTGTTTTGACTTTACCGTCGCGATCAGAAGCATTTTGACGGGCAGAATTCTGAAGTCCCATCAATACAAAACCACCCATTCGAGGCGCTCTGGGAACTCCGGGCGCTCCGGGAATACCAGGAGCAGAAGGAGCGACGGGCGGGGTGGGAACGCCACTTGGAACACGAGCGGCGTCAGCGCCCTCTGTCGAAGCAGTTTCAGCGGCGTCTTGGGACGCGCTCGTAGCAGACGCCGCGCGATTCGCTTGAGAACGGCGGGAGGAATTCGAACGTTGCTGGGCGTCGACAGGCGCCGCTAACGCTATGTTCAATCCTAAAACAATGGCAAATAGAAATAATCTTTTCATGGTTTCCCTATCCTGTTCGAAGAATTCATGTTTGTCTGGCGACAAACTCACAAGTTGCATGCCTTTATTATCTCGATTTAAACAGACATTCCAAGAACCTAACTAAACTGATTAGCCTGTTTTCGTACCAGACGTCGACTACAAGACGACAGGCTTCACTCTTATAAACAGCCCTTTCACAATTGAGTTTCCTTCAAAACAACTTTTTTTTGAAATTCGTTCTTCTTTTTTTGAAATTTTATATCGTTTTAGCCTGCAGCGACGGCTATTTCACACTAAGGTTCCAACCGTCATATCAAAGCCACTCAAAAGACGACAATTCTGAGAATAACGTCTGTCCACTGACGAACTGACTTTAAAGTCGATACCGGACAACTCCATGCTTGAAAAAAAACGTCCCTCCCAGTGATAGCCACAAGGAAGGACATAACGGCAAAAAAGGATAAGCGACAGTTCCTCAGACGCACTCCTCAGGAACTCTGACTTCCGTCACAGAAGTATCAAAACTTGGTATGAAAATTTCAGCGTTCTTCTTTCCTTCGGTTTTAACGTAGTCGTCCAGGACGCCTCAGAAAAAGGATTAACATGATAATACCAATCATAATATGGACGCCAATCGCTTCGTCGCGTGATTTCTGGAGCGGCGTCAAAGCCCTCAAAACTCTCTGCTATCGGAATCCCCGTAACACGGCGACAAATTTCGATCTCAACAGTCTCGTTTCGCTGATTGTCCAGCTCTATCGCCGTATCAATTACCACACATCGATAGCGGACATTGTTAATCCGTACGATGTTTCCCCATGCCTCGGAATGTAACGACGGCGTATAGTTATGCTCAAAAGCTAACTCCTGTCCGACAGTGGAAGGGGCGAAAACTCGCTCATTTTCTGAAGAATTAACCCGAATACCAAGCGCTTTCGTTACAGGGAGAAATGTTTTTTCACCCGGGTTACGCCAGTAAAGCGAATTCTGTCCCAAAAAGTTATCTGTCGAATAAATAGAAGCCGGACCGGTAGTTATTGGAAAACTGAAGGGATTTCTAAAAACAACCACGTCCCAAGGTTCCATAAAAGAAGAATCGTCAGTTTGGCCTGTCGTCGTTCTTCCATAGGAATTGGGATTTTGCGGAGAATTGAGGCGACCGTTAGAATCCCGGGCGTCAAAAATATCCCAACGGATAATCCGTCGATATGTCGTTGACTGTTTATCAATGGTAAATAGCGCCCTCTCGCCCTTTTTAAGCGTTTTCGCTCCGATCGGTTGCGTGAAAATATCAACGCCGACGCTTCCCGAACTCTCCTCGTCAAGCGCCGGTAGACCTACGTCGCTCAACGAATCGCGAGGCGAAACAGCATTATTAAGCATCATCTGCGTCATATAAGCAGGATCGCGATCCTGACCGTTTCTAGACGCTTGGTTTAGGCTATTAAAAAACCGTCCCAAATCAACGCCGGGCGACATCGGCGAAAGCGAGTTTTTTAACACAATCTGAGGGAAACCGCTATAAAGAAAGGTAGACTCAGCAGAAAAATCTTTCCAATCGTTGATAAGGATTGCAGACTGTTCAATCTCAAGCGTTTTTTCATCCTTTAAAAGGACGTTATACTGAGGCGCCCAACTCGCTTCACGGGTTAAGTATGAAAGATAAAAAGTCGTGCCTTTGGCAGGATCGACTTCTTTAACGTCAAAGATAATAACGGGCTTAACTCGCGACACGGTCGCCGGGATTCCCTCTTTCAATACAACGGAAGAAACAGACGAAGCGTCTGCAAGCCAAATCGTTTCCCCACTCTCACACTGGAGCAAAACGCTCTTGTTCGAATTCAGAGACGGCGTATTGGGGGAGATTGAGGAAATTCGTGCAAAACGATCATAAGGAGAGAAATCGGCTACGGAACCTCTCGAAAGGTTGTTATTCAAAGCGTCTGACTGCTGGATAACCCGAACAACCCTCGCTTCCGTCTCGCCAGGAAGAACAATACTGAGCCAGCGCCCGCTAAAATCGGTCGTCCAGTCGATCTTTTCCTCTATAAGCGGGACGTCGACTCTCTCTTCCCGAGAACGCGTTTCGATGGGAACGTCGCTCTGAATGAAAAATGTTCCGTGGAGAGGAGACGGCGGCGCCATAACACAAAATGATCCAGCCGAAGAAACATGATATCGTTCTTTCACTACCACAACGCCGTTCTTAAAAACCCCCAGCGACTCCAAAGCTCCACGAATTGGAGTGGCTTCGCCTAACTCCGGGTTTGCGTCTGATTGAGAAATAGGGGCGTCTGCGCCCAACGTGACGGAATTTAAAAAACCTTCTGTCAAAAAAAGAACGCTTAAACCAGCCCAAACCAATAGACCATTTCGTAGAGCATTGAATTTCATTCATCCTCTCCTAATCGTCAGTAAAACACGTAAAGTTTTTAACAATATTCGACCTAAATCTATTTTCATCAATAGTTAAAGTCAATCAATTAATGTTCAAAACTCATGTTCTGACAGCTGAAATGCAACCCGCCTAACAGGCTAAAAGGCAAAAAACAAACTTGAGTGGAAAAAGATAAGCATACATAGCGTCTCACAACTCGACGCCACGATCAAAACCATCGCCATTGTACAATTTCTCGATCGTAAAAACAAGAGCGCTCACACTCAATGCAGACATAATAATCTCTTCGGGAGCTACCGATCCTTGAAGGAGATTAGTCGTATCGGCAGTTTCATCGGCGGAGTCGACAAATGAATCGCCACTTAACTCCTTGTTAGTAACGAATAAAGAAAGATCGCCGTCTCCCATTCCGCGCCATGAAGTCAAATATTCAGTCAAGTCAAAAACAACTTCCATATCGTCAATCCAATATTTCTGCGAAAACGAGTCGAGGACTTCCAAACCTCTCCCACAAAAAAGAACAGGACTGAATTGCGACGAGAACGCAGGCGCTTCTAAGTTGAAAGCATTCCCCCTATTCTCAACTGTTGTCGCGCCAATCATCGGCGTTTCTGAATCAACCGACGGAGAAAAGATCAAACTTGGAGCGAGAAAGTAAAAAATTCCTGCGACCACGGCCAACGACAAAGCGATTAAAAGCGCGCCATTCCTGAAACTAAATCCTGAGCGTGACTTCAGTTTTTTGAAAAAAAGCGACTCGTAAAGTCGTCGTGAACTCAGACTGCTATCATCTGACGCTTCAAAAATAAAATCAGATTCGTCGGCAGACGCTAAAAAACCGTCGACTCCATTCTGGAGAAGTTCGACCAAGCGACTTTCGCCATTTTCAAAAGAATCTTCAGGGTCGTTAAACATTTTTAGTTTCCTTCTGAACGCCACAAATGCTAATAGCTCAGATTTTAATCTTGATTTCGATCCTTAAGGTACGTCACAAGACGCTTTTTTGCGCGCGAAAGAGCTACACGAACAGAACCAGGACTTTTTCCCAGTTCTTTCGCAATCTCTCGATCGTCGAGTTCGTCCTCAAAGCGCAACCACAACGTTTGAAATTCGGTGGGGCTCAAGATTTCACGCGCTATTTTCCATATATTACGTTTCTCGTCGCGCAATATCGTCGTCTCGTCGAAGGCTGTTCCAGAAAACTCGCCGCCAGAAGGTCTTTTAGGGGATATTGAGAAAGCAGCCAAGGACGATTTAGAAGTCCCGTCTTCGACGTCAGACGCGGATTCGTCATAAAAGACAACCGCAACTTCCTTAGAAACCCGTCGAAGCCAGTCTACATATACGCGATATGCGATTTGTTTCAGCCATGCGGGAAGAAAAACTCCGTCGCGGAGTGTATTCAAGGACTTGAACGCACGTAAAAACGTTTCTTGAGTTAAATCCTCAGCGGTTTCCTGAAAATCGACGCGTCTTCGAAGAAATCTCAATAATCTTGGACGGAAACGTCGGTCAATTTCCGTAAAAGCTTCTTTATCGCCAGACTGAAAAAACGATACAAGCACTGAATTGGACGCGTTGACCAAATAATGATCCGCCTGCGTCTCAAATTTCATGCTACAAACCCCGTCGTTCCCTACAAAGCCAAAAAACGGGAACGTTCGACCCCATAAAGACCGAACGTTCCCATCAAAAGGACGTCTCGCGAACAAAGTAACCAAATCACTTAGCGTCGTGTTTTTCTCTCGCGAGAGTCGTGACTTTTTTGATCCATTCAAAATCAACTGGAACTTGAGCTTTAACCGTCGTTCCATCGTGCGTTATAGCAATTTTGTTCAGAAGTTCAAGACCGAGTTCTTCCTCGGCTTTTTTATCCGCTTTGTTCTTGCCGGCAAGTTTAACAGCGGCAAGCCCGCCGGCGGCAAGGTCATTAAGAGTCTGGGCTGTTTCGCCGTCGGACGTTTCGACGACAGAGTTGTAGACGACGGCGGAATCGTCGTTTGTAGCAATCTGAGTAAACGACTGGATTTTGCAAAGTACGTCTCGAGCTGCGCGAACTCTAGCGTCGTCGTTCTTCGATTCGTCGATCGCCTTAACGATCTGTTCGAAGGCGGCGCGCTTTAAAATACGCTTCGCAAGAACGCCGTCCGCGAGGTTCTTAACGACAAACTCATTTGACTGTTGGAAACGCGAGATTTTTTTCTCAACTTTCTCGAGAGAAGCCGAGGCGACGATCGCGTACTTGTCGACGTCTTTAATCTTAGCGCCGCCGAAGAAAACCTGTGCTTTAACTTCGCCGCGATCCCTGATAAGCAATTTGCCAATCAACGCGTCGTTATCTTCACGAATAATCTCGACGTCGTTTTTGTCAAAATAGTTGCGAGGATCGAGACCGCCAGGGTTCGTGTTGAAAATAAAAGTCAGGGACAACCAATTAGGGAATTCTGCATTGACGTTTTCAACGCTTTCCGGAAGTTCGGCCGCCAGAACGACATAGTCAACGTATTTAACGTAACTTTTCACAAGCGCGCGGCTCGTGGACTCCTCAGCGACCTCCTTTTTGCAAAGATCGATTAGGTAATCTAGTTGTTTTCGAGGCGCCTTCTCTTCGTTGAGAGCGCTCTGAATTTTGCCGTCCGCTTTGTC
>Ga0256407_10006672_pt1 | contig 17722 bp, 11 predicted proteins | sample RumenRJG_04DNA_FD_193489 | JGI IMG/M metagenome (GOLD analysis project Ga0256407, IMG submission 193489) | Bovine rumen microbial communities from Lethbridge, Alberta, Canada - RJG_04 | ecosystem: Host-associated > Mammals > Digestive system > Stomach > Rumen | place: Canada: Alberta...
AAATGTAGAAAAAGAAATAAAGATATTAAAAAAATTTAAAGAAAAATGTAAAAAAGAAAGAGAAAAAATAAAAAGAAATAATGAAAACAAAAATAATAATAAAATTCAATTTTTGGAAGAAGATATTAAAGGGGATAATACAGATTTTATTCCTAATGAAAATATTAATCAAAATAATAATGTTAAAGAAAAAAAAATAAAGAAAAAAAAAAATAACAAACAAAAAAATGAAGAAAAGGAAAAAGAGAAAGAAATAAAAATTGAAAAAGAATTTGAAAATGAGGAAAAGATATTAAGAGAAAAAGAAAAGGATAAATTAAAATTATTAAAAGATCCTAAATTAAAAACTTATAATAAAATATTAAAAATGGATCAAGAAAAAAAATATAAAAAAGCAAATGAAGATATAAAAAATGATAAAGAAACTTGTAAAAAAATCCAAGAAAAAATATTAGATATAGAACAAGAATTAAAAAATAATGTAATATCAACAAAATTACCAAAACAAATATTATCAAATAAACAAAAATTAGAAGTAGAAGAAAAAGCAAAAAAAATAATTGACGATATAAAACAAAATATAAATCCTGATGATTTTGATATAGGAAATTTAACTCCTGAAGAACAAAAATTAATAAAAGGAAGAAAGAGATATAAACCAAATAAAAAAAAAAGGAAAAGATCAGAAATAGATATTAATAAAATTAAAGAAAAAAATGAAAATGAATATTTATATAAAAATTCAGTTGATACTATTAATAAATTACGTGATTCACAAAATAATTTAGAAAATATGTTTAAAGAAATTCATAAAATTGGAAGACAATATAAAAATGTGAATCAAGATTTTAATAATAAATTAATGTTTTCTGATGTATTTTTAAATAATTTAAATAGAGCAAAAAAATTAAATTTAGAAAAAATTTCAATAAGAGAAAATACTAGTTTTAATAATAAAAAAGATATATGTGATTATATGTATTTTGGTAAAGAAGAAAAAAATGAAAATAAAAATGAATCATTTTCAGAAACTGAAAATACAGAAGAAGTTAATTATCATCATCCATTTTTAATTTATGATTAATATTTTATTTAATTTATTGAATAAAAAAATATATAAATATTAAATTAATAAATATAAATTAAAAGATGGATTTGACAAATTTATTTCACGAAGAAGATGTAAATTTATTACATGATGAAGATACATTTGATTATTTTTTTACTTTTGATGAATATCAAAATTTAGATATTCATCATCAACATTCAAATCCTCATATCAATAATTTATATAGTTTAAGTAGAAATTCAAGAAGAAGAAGACTTTTTTTATATGAAAATTATTTATTTGGAAGAAGAAGAGTTAATAATGATTTAACTCTCTTTTTAGGGAATAAATATCAAAAATTAAAAAAAGAATTTGGAAAATTTTTTACTCAAACTATTTTAAATTTACATAAAAAAAAACTTTTAACTATTTTTAGATTAAAATCTGGTTATAAACATTTATTACTGTTATATCAATATTATTTAAATAAAAAAAAAGAAAATAAAGATGAAGAATTTTTAAAATGCTTTCCTTCTTTAAGAAAAATGTATTTATTTATTAAACAAGATTATGAACATTTTAATGATAAAAAAAGTTATCAAAATTTATTATTTACCAAAATATTTATTGATTTATATAATAATTATATGAATCTTACAGAAAATACAATTAACTATAAAAAAAAGAAATTATTTTTTAAGTTTGCAATTGAGTTTTTCAAAAAAATATCTCCTGAAAATTTTAATGAAATTAAATGGAATATTACTTCAATGAATTTACATTTTTATACTATTAAAGCTCATGAATTCTATTTAGAAATGAATGAAAAAAAATATATTGAATATTTTAATGAAAAAGAAATAAAGTTAAGGAATTTAATTGGAGGTATAAAAAATATTGATAAATTATTTTATTTATAAATTTTTTATATATTTTTATTCATTAATATCAATTCAATAAATTTTATTATAAATTAATTTTTTTTATTAAATAAAATTAAAAAATTGTCTTAAAAGAATCAAATTTAGAAAAAAAGTAACTTTACAATTAAATTAATAATATTAAACCCATAAAAATTTTTTTATAAGATAAAAGAATATATAAGGATTTAATATAATTAAATATTGACTGCGATTGGAAAAAATTCGACAATAGTCGTCTATAATCCCCATGTAATTAAACTCCTCTAAATAGAGAAGAAATTTTAATCCAACCAGTCTGAGGGAGAGTTAAAAAAGAACCTAAAAGTTGATATAGGGTTTACTCCCATTTCTTTTTAATTTTATTTCATAATGTTAAATGATGATATAATTTAATTATAATTAATTTTATATATATATTATTAAGAAAAACATCCTATTTTATTTTCATTTTTTAATGATCTTGTTTTGTATATTAAGTCAGGATTTATTTTATAAAATTCTTTATTTTTTGTTTGATTCTTTTCTATATTTTCTTTTATATATGATATTAAATCATCTTTTAATTTGTCTACACTGGCTTTATTAAAAGCTGATACTTCAAATGATTTATTTATTTTATTTTTTTCAATTGTTTCTTTTACTTTATCTGATTCAAGTGTTAATTGATTATTTAGATTATTTTTATTTAATACTAAAATAATATTATTATCTTTAAACATTCCTGAAAATTTATTTATATAATTTATTTTTTCAACATTTGAATTAATAATATATAAAATAAATGAAGAAATTTTTGAAAACTCTTTTAATTGATCTACATTTGTTTGTAAGTCAAAAAAACCAAAGTCAAAAAATTTAATGAATATATTATTTTCATTATCAGAAAGAAATCTAATATCACATCCTATTGTTTTATTATATTTAATATTATGAACAATTTCAGGAAAAATTAATGCATTTAATAAAAAAGTTTTACCAACTTTTCTATCACCAATAACAGAAATAACAATTTTATTAAATTTTTCATAATTCATTATTTATTTAATAAAACATAAATAATTTTTATTTTAATTTTAAATTAAATTATAAAATTTAAAATAAAAAAAAAACAATCAAATGTCATTAATTCGTATTTTTTATTATTAACTAATAACATATTATTATTGAATATATTCTAAAGATTTAGTAAAATAAGAATGACCATTAATACACCAATTAGGAACACTATAAGAATCTAAATCAATCAATCTTGGAATATCCTTATTACATGAAATAGGGCTTAAATCATCAGAATGAAGATTAACATATTCAACACATTGACTAAGTGATTCAGGTAATATTACACAATTAACACCATCAATACTTAAACATTCAACATCACCTTCATCATTTAATCTTATAATTTCTTTTGTATTTGCTTCATGTCCACACAAAAATCCTAATGATTCATATTTTGCATTAATTTTAATTGATTTAATTCCATTTAATTTACTACCAGAAGCCATTTGTGTTAATCTAACTGATTGTCCTTTATATTTTTCTTCACTATAAACTGTTAATATTACATTATCAGAATAAATTTCAATAATAGCTTCATTTAAATCAATATTTTCAACATCCTCACAAATTTCATTTAATTTTCCATCTTTGAAAATGTAAACACAATAATCACTTAATTTTTTAACACTTTTAATCTTATCTCCATTTTCAATATAAGAATCAAGATTTTCAATACCACCAAGTTTCCCTAATAAATATTTTTTACCTTGATGATTATGTTCAGTAAATAATAAATAAGAATTAAGTGAATTAGCTCTAACAGAATTAATATTTTTTAATAAAGAAGCATCACCACAAATATCAGTAAAATCACCAAGGAAATCATTTTCATAATAAACTCTAATACATCCATTAACATTCATATAAAATTCATCAAAATAGATAAAATCACTAAAAACTGCTTCTGGAACAACACATCTTGGTTTCATAAATGTTGTTGCTATTGTTAATAAACCAGTTGGATCGAAATCTTTAGCAGTATTTAAACATGCTCTTGTACATTCATATGCATCTTTACTTTTACAACTTGTTACAATATTTGATATGTCAAATACATCAATTGCTTTTAATAATTCTTCTTTTGATGGTATTCTTCTTCCTGCAACTTTATTTTCCACTTTTTTATATACTTCTTCACATATTTTATTAACTTCATTTTGTGAATATTTTTTAAATGTATTGAATAAATTTTTTGCAGCTTGTTTAGCTTTAGATTTAATAGTTTCTTTAAATTTACTAGCAAAAGCTTTTTTAACACCCTTTAATGCAGTTTCAATTCCTTTTTTACTAACAAGTTTTAAACCTTTGTTTAATCCTGTTTTAGCAGCTTTTACACCAGATGAACTACCAAGAGAAACACAGAAAGAAACAAACTCAATAATTCCTTGAATAACATCTCTAACCATTTCAATAATTGTATTAACACAAGCAGATCTATCAAGAGAACAAGCAGCTTTACCACAATTTTCCATTCCAATAACATTACAATCAGCGTAACATTTAGCTCCATCTTTATATGTATTAATTGGACATTTAACTCTTGAATCTGAATTACTTATTTTATCAGGAACATATTTATCTTTATTTTTCTTATCTCCTCCTTTGTAACATACTCCTCCTATCATTGAATAACCTATATTACAATTTTTTAAACAAGCATTATTTGTTCTAGAGTATCCTGATGGACAATGTCTAGGACTCATACTTTTGTCTTTTACATGTTTCCAACACCACATTGGAGGGATACTCTGCATTAAGGCGTTTGTACATGTATTTACCATTTCTTGTCCTTCTTTATTGTTTTGACATATTGATATGTTTATTAAAAAGAAGAATAATAAAAAGAAATAAAGATATTTCATTTTTTTTATTTTTTTTTAATTTTTTATAGTAGTATTTGTAAATTATTGATTTTAATATTTTTGGGAAAAAAGTTATAATATATTAATATTAATTTATTTTTAGAAATAAAATATGATAAAATTAATTTAAAGCAATTTTTTTTGGTAATTTCTATTCTATTTTCCTCTAAGATAGATAAAATTATTTTTTCATCAATATTGAAATAAATCAATATTTTAATCTAAATTTTAATTAAAAAATTATTTTATAGAATTATTTCTTATTATTACTATCTTATTAATTGAATTAAAATAAAAAATATAAAATATATTAAATAATAAGATATATATAATAATTAAATCTTTAAAAATTAACAATTTATCATTAAAAAATATTAAAATATTTATTTAAAAATTACGAATATTAAATAAATATATTATAATTATTTATACATAATTATTCATTAATTTTTCTTTATTTATCAAACCAATAATTATTTTATAATAAATGTTATATTCATCACCACATAACGTATATCCTGACCTGAATTATTTCTTTGCTCCTTTCTGCATACCCGAAATAATACAAAGACAAAAAAATCAAAATTGTAATGCAGAAAGAAACCCAAATTTAAATATTACATTTCCAATATATAATGAAAATAACATGACTCAATACCCAATATGGCCAAATCAAATCATGACTATTCTCCATCCAAAAACAGTAAAAATTAAAATTATAAATAATGAAAAAGAAGTAGAACAATCTCCCCAATCGAAAGGAGTCAGTCATGATAAAGAGGAATTGTCTAAAAGTAAGCGTATTTTCCTCGTTTCTACTAATCATGATTTAAATGACTCCACTTTAGAATATTCCATTGATAACATTTCTCCAATTTCAAATGGGGAGATTACTAAATTTAATACTGACCCCAAATTAAAAAAAATCCACTCAATTTATCATCTAAAAAGAAAAATAAGTACAAAATTGCAAAATGATATTAGAAATACAATTAATGAATATATTTCTAAAATTAATTTAAAAAAAAAAGGATTTAAATTACCTTTTCTTTTACCAAATAGTAAATTATTTAGAGAAGATGTTAAAAATGATACTTTGAAAAAAATTAAAAGCATTACAATTTCTAAATATGTTTGTGAAGATATTCAGATTGCAGGAAGGAGCTTAAATATTCATAATTTAAATGTTTCTCAAAAAATAGAAGAAAAATATTTGAATTTTAATGATAGTGAAATGAGTAAACTTTATAAATTAATGTTTAATACTCTGGTTTATGATTATTATGAAGCATTTTTAAATAGTGAAAGATTTAAGAAATGTTTTGAAAAAGATTTGGCCAAGTATTCTGAAAAATTAAAAAATTTGAATTATTCATTAGAGAAATCTGAGTTGTATAAAAGAATTTTTAAAGAAAAATATGAAGGGATGGCAAAATGTTATTTTAATTGTAGCTAACCTAAAATATTATCTATAAATGTAATTAAATAAACTATTCTATTTTGATTTTTCATTTTTTTATTTTTTATATTTAAATAAAATCTTTGTTGAGAAATAAATAAAGATATAATATTGAATTATGATTCAATTATTAATATTATTAAATAAAATTTCCTTATGAAAAATTATTTAAATAATATTAACATTGTAAGGAAAAAATAATGTTTACTTGAATTGATGATTTAATAAAACTGAAAATCAAAAAATTTCTATTCAAATTAATAATTATTCTTCTTTTTAATAATATATTTTTTATAGGAATATATTATTATTAAATAAAAATGTTAACTCAAATGAATAATATAATAAATAGAAATATAGGAACAATAAATTTTAATGAAGATAATGAATTTTTTTCTTCAGCTGATAGTGATGAAGATGTAACTATATATAAAAAAAAAGTTAATAAAAAAAAAAGAAGTTCTATATTAAGTTTAGATACTCAATCAATAGATATTTTTCAAGATAAAAGAGAAGATAATATTAAAATTTTAAATGACCTAAGAAGAATTCATAATTCTAAAGAAACAAAATTAATGAATGAAAAAATAGGATGGGGATTAATTTATATATTACTTTTCTCTGATTATTTTAATAATTTAAGAGATAGAAAATTAAATAAAAAAAATAACAATACAATATTTTTTAATCTTAAAGAAATAGAATTGAGAATAAAGAAAATGATAAATAAAATTAAAAATAGAAAAACATTTGAAACAAATATAAATAAAAATGAAGAAATAATGGAATTTCCATCAGCAAAATGGATTGATAGACCATTTACATCAATGATAAATGATTTTAAATATCATAAAAAAGAAAAAGATGATTTTATTCCAACTTTTATTAATTCTTTTAAAAATTTTTCTGATAATGAAACAAAAAAACATGAAAGAAATAAATCAAAAATAAATGTAGGTTCATTTTTCCAAAGAAATAATAAACCAACTATTCATATTTCTTCTAATTTATCATTAAAATCTCAAAATTTATTATCAATACCATCACATTCAATTGAAAGAAAAAGAAAAAGTATGGCATATATTCAACCTATATTTAATCCTTTTTCTCAAATTAATAAAAAAAAAGAACAAAGAGTAATATCAAGTACAAATACAATAAAAACTAATTCTAAAAATCAAAATAAAGGAGCTATTTTAAATGTTAATTATAAAATAAGAGAAAATGTAATTCCAAGTAATTTAAATAATCCAAATATTGATTTATTAAGAAATAATAAAAAATTTTATGATATGTTAATAAGTAAATTTCCTAAAAATGAAGAAGATATTATAAACATTAAAAATAACTTTATGGCATATGATATTGAATTAAATAAAAATGAATCTATTTTTAAAAAACCTGAAAATTTAGCTCTTAAACATTTTTTTGATTTTCATATTCAAAATCAAAATGAAAAAGATATGAAAAAATATAATATAAGTGATACTTTAGTTAAACAAAGTAAAATTATTGATGCATTTATAACAAAATTTAATAATATTATGAATACTAATGTAAACAAAAAAGATTAATTTAATAATTAAATAATATAAGAAAAATAAATAATTATTATATATTTGACTTAATTCATAAAATATTAATTATTAAATAAAATTTATTTTGCATTTTATATTAATTTCAATCTTCAAAACCCAAAATATAAAAAATAAAATATGAAAAAAAAAAAAAACAGAAAAAAAAAATAAAAAAAAAATATAGTAAAAAAAGATTCAAATTTCTTAAATAAAAATTAAATCAAATATCAATTATCAAAAAACCATAAAAAACCCTAAAAAAAATTAAGGTCTAGTCATTGATAATTTAAGAGTACTGACCTTTCTTTCTCTTCCTCTAATATTTTCAACACCATTATAACTTTCTTCTCTAATATCTTTAAATCCAGCTAATCTAGCATAAGCTTCAATTTGTCCAGCATCTAAATCTTGTAAAACACTTAAAGGTTGATAAATAATAATTTCACAAATAGCACCTGATTTTAAGCATTTTGCAATATTAAAAAGTGCAATTGCTCTTAAATATTGAGCTGGTGAATGAGCTATTAAACAACGATCAAATGATGCTTTTGCAAAATTTTCTACTGCACTTAAATGAGCTGGATGAACTACCATTACTCCATCTTCTCCATCATGACTGTCTATTGAATCTACTATTAAAAGCTTTTGTGGCATTTTTTATATGTTAATATTATAATATCTTTAATTTTTATTTTGATTTTTTTTATCAAGGATAATTATTTTTTTTATTTTTTTAGATACATTTTATTTTTTTTTATATTTTTTTTTAATTTTACATTGGAATAATTTTTATTAATATATATTAAAATATATAATTTTTTTCTTTTGTTAAAAGTGTTTTTTTTTATACATTTTTTTAATTTAAATAATTTTCTTTTAAATTAACTACATAATTTAAAAATATTAAATAAATAATGTCAGTAGATTATTGGGAAATTAATTATGAAGATGCAATTGATGATTATGATGAAGAGATTGTAAATACTGCAATAAGTAGTTTTGTAATGACAATTTATCAAGAATTAAAAACAATAATTCCTGAAGCATACGCAAAAAAAAATTATCAAGAAATTAAAGCAAGACTTCATAAATTTAAAACAACAAGTAGATATATTGGAGCAATTAATTTTTCTGGTTTATGTAATAAAATTCAATCATGTTGTGAAAAAGGAAAAATCGATGTTGATGCCTTAGCCCAATTATATGAAATATTTATTAATAATATTGATAAATTGTATAATACTGCTAAAAAAATTTATGATACTATTGTTAAAAAAAAAGATGATAATGATGAAAAAGAAAAAGAGAAAGAAACAAATGAAGTAAATAATGAAGAAAAAAAAAATGTTGAAAATAATAATGAAATAAATAATATTGAAAAAGTTGATGATAATAATAAATTAACATTTAAACAAATTGAAAAACAAATAAATATTCAAACTCAACATAAAAAAAATTTTTCTCAAAGTAATTTATCAGATTTTGTTGCTTTAACTCAAAATGATAAATCTGAATTAGTAATTAATTATGAAGAAGCATGTGAAAAATTTTCTAAACCAAAAGTAAATGAAGTAATTATTAATTTCATTGATGAAAAAATTAGTAAAATAAAAGAAGATATTAAAAATTTTAAAGAAAACCCCAATAATTACAATTATAAAAATCAAATTTTTAGAATAATTGAAATTATTAAAGAAGTATGTAAAAAAGTAAATGCAGAACAATTTTCAAAAAAAATAAATTCATTTGGAAATTTACTAAGTTCTACAGAAAGGTTCAAAAAAATAAATAAAATAATGGAAGAATTATCAAAATCAGTTGATTCGTTAGAAAATGAATTTTTAAATATTATGAAAACAAAAATGAAAATAAATAGAAGTGAAACAAATGTTAAAAAATATGGTGAAAATATAGAAGAGAAAGAGGTAAAAAAATCAACTTTTGTTGTTCCTAAAATTTCAGTTAATGATGTTTTATTGGATAATATAAATCAAGATAAAGAAGATATAAAAGAAAAAAAAACATCACCAAGAATAAATGAAGAAAATTTAAAAAAACAAATAAATACAAATGCAAAATTAAGAGGTTTAGATACAATAAATTATAAAAAATTTGTAAGTGTTGTTAAAGAAATAAAAACAAATCAAGAAGGTTTATTTACAATTGAAAATGATAGTCTTGATTTAGAACAAAATGATAAAACACCATTTAAAGCAATTGATAATGATATATCAAAATATTATTCTAAATTTAAAAATGCTATTGATTCAAAAGATAGAAATGAATTAATTCAAGTTATAAATCAATTTAAAGATGATATTGTTGTTAAATATAATTTTCCTAAATTATTTACTCTTTGTGATAAATGGAAAAATGAAATTTTAAAAGAAGAAAATTTTGATGGGATAAATGCTAATTTTAATGATATTCAAAAAATTTTAAATATAATGAAAATACAATATAATTCAAAATATAGTGCTTTTAAAAAAAATGGTACTGAAAATTCTTTTACTCAAAATGAAAATATATTAAGTAGTTATATGAAAAATGATGATAATATTTTAGGAGAATTAAGACCCTTTAAAATTTCTTTTTTAAAAGAATATAATTCAAATGAAGAATTTGAAAAAAAAATAAAAAAATTATTAAATTGTGAAAATAAAAATGAAAATATTCAAACAAATCAAATGAAAACAATAAAATTAAAACATAATAAAAATTTATCAAAAAGATTTCATAATATAAGAAATAGTTTTGTAGATAGAAACCCATTTAATCAAAAAAATTATCCAAAATGTACTATATATTAAAAAAACAATTTATTTTAAATTTTTTTTAATATATTTAATTATAAATAAAAAGATGATAGATAGTGAAGTAAATTTTAGAAAAGAAAGTACAGATTCTCTTCTTCAATTAGATCAAACTTTAGATACAAAATTAGATATGGATTTTTCAGAAACAGATATTACAATAGAAGAAAATGATTATGAAAAACCAATGGCAATGATAGTAGAAGATGATTATTTATGTCAAATGTGTGTTCAACAAGAACTTAAAAAAATGAATTTTTTATATGTTATAGCAACAACTGTAAATGATGCACGTGATACTTATCTAACATTAGAAAAACAAGGAATTTCTATTGATGTTCTTTATTTAGATCTTTTATTAAAAGATAATTCTACTGGAATTGAATTTTTAAAAATGATAAGAGAAAATAATTGGATGGAAAAAACTTATATTATTATTATGAGTGGAATTGATGATTTTAGTACAGTATCTAATTGTTATGAATATAGAATTGAAAATTATTTACTTAAACCTATTACTAAACAAAATTTTCTTGTTGAAAAAAAGAAAATAATGAAATTTTTAGAAAAAAATAAATGTCCTATTAAAGGATATAAAATAATAAAAGATATAGGAAGTGGAGCATCAGGAGTAGTTTCATTAGTAAGAAATCAAAAAACAAAAGAATTATTTGCAATGAAAGAAGTATGTGTTCCAGATAGTAATGTATTACAATTAAATGAAATAAATTTTTTAAAATATATGTATTGTCCAACTGTAATAGGATTTAAAGAATCATTATCAAAAAATGGGAAAATGTATATGATATTAGAATATGCTGAATTTGGAACAATAAATGCAAGAATAACAAAATATAGAGAAGAAAAAAAACAATTTGAAACTGATGAAATATTAGATTGGATGGCTGAATTATTTTTAGGATTATATACAATTCATATGAAAGGAGTAATGCATAGAGATATAAAAAGTGAAAATTTATTTATTTGTAAAAATAATGTTTTAAAAATTGGTGATATGGGTATTGCAAGAAATGAAACAAATGCTCAAACATTTTGTGGTACTTTATGTTATATGGCACCTGAAATGTTTAATTTTCAAAGTTATAATTTTTCAATTGATATTTGGGCTGCTGGAGTTGTTTTATATGAATTAATTATGTTAAAAAAACCTTTTGATGGAATGGATGTTAAAAATAAAATTTTAAATTCACAATATGAAAGTATACCTGAAGATGTTGATCCAAGATTAAAAAGATTATTATCTTTAACTCTTGTTGAAAATGATAGAAGAGCTAGTTCACAAGAACTTTTAAAATTATATTTTATTAGGGAAAGACTTAATTATTTGTTTCAAAATGGTATTTTGAATGATGAAGATTCATATAATACTATTAATTCTTTACCTATTATTAAAGAAGGGAAATTTTTTTCTTATGAAAATCCTGATAATGATGAAGAAAACAAACATTTAAATGAAAAAGGTGAAGAATATTTATTTAAAATGTATAAAATTTTACTTCAAATTGATATTGAATCAGTTAAATATAATTATTTTCAAAATATTTATTCAATTGAATCTTTAGATGTTATTGAAGAACATTATATGAATAATTATCTTCAAAGTGTTGGAATTAATAAAAAAGAATTTTCTAATTTAATAAAATTTAAATTTATTCTTCCTATTCAAAAAAATAAAAGTGAAAAGTATTATTTAATTAAAATTCAACAAGATGAAAAAATTTATAATTCTTTTTCTTTTTTTGATGTAAATTCTTTAGAAATTGAGCATCCAATTGAATTATCAATTGATTGTCTTAAATTAGTTTATGATTTAATTATTGATATGGATACAAATATTTTAGAAAGTGAAAAAGAAATTAATAAAATAAAATTTGAATTAATGTCTTCAAAAAAATATTATGATTTTCAAACAAGAATTAAAAGACTTCAAAAAATAAATTTTAAAAAATGTAATAAAAATGAAAAATTAGCAATAATTTTAAATATATATCAAACAATGTTTTTTCATTATATACTTGAAATATTATGTTATGAAGCACCATCAGCATATAAAAATATTACTCGAAATTTTTTTAAGTTATTTGTAAGTTTTAAAGAACAAATAATTATGAAATATAATATTGGAGGTATTTGTGTATCTATATTTCAATTAAAAAATAGTATTATTAAAAGAAATACTAATTCTATTTATAAATTAATTGATAGTTTTTATTCGATTCCAAATTTTTTAGATGAAAATTGGGAAGAAATGCCAATTGAAAAAAAATTAAAATTAGAAAGTGTATTTTTAGACCCTCCAAATATGGATAAAAGTAAAGATTTATTTGATTTTGAACCAATTGTTACTTTATTTAGAGCAGAAACTTTAGATCAAGATTTAGATACTTGTTTTTCTCAATTTGTTAAAGAAAATATCTTCTTTGAAAATAATTTAATACATTTACCTTATTTTTTCTATTGGTATTCTAATGAATTTTGGAAAAAAGATAATAAATTATTAAAAAAAATATTAAAAGAATATTTTAATCAAAAAAATTTAAAAGAAAAAGAAAGTATGATTTTAAATAAAATTGTCGAAGGGAGTATTAAAATTAAATATTATAATTAGATAAATTAATTTTAAATAGTTATAAATTAATTATAAATAAAATATTAAAAAATAAACAATTAAAAAATGGAAAATAATATTTCTCCTTATTCAAAAACTTTTATTCCTAGAAAAAATAATATATTTTTAAATAATATTGAAAATAATTATTTTAATAATAATCAATTTCAAACAAATAATAATTTTAACAAATTTTACTTATCAAACAATCAAATGAATAGAAATCAATCACAAAATTTTTTTCCATATCTTATATATCAAACATTTATAAATTTACCTATATATCCATATCCTTTTATAAGTTTATTTCCTGAAAATAATATTTATTTACCAAATTATTCACCTTATCCATTAAAACAAAGTGAAGAAGAAACAAAACCAAAATCAATAAATATAGAATTAAGTAAATCAATTGATATTCCTAAGACAATAAATTTAAATTATAAAAAAAAGAATAATAATATAAATCCATTTTGGAGAGATGAAGAACCTTTAAAAAAGAAAAAATTAAGAAATCAAGAAATATGGAAAAATGAATTAATTGAACAAATAAAAGAAAAGAAAAAAAAAGATATGAATAGAAAAAAATATGATGAAGAATATGAAAGACTAGAAGAATATAAATTTGAAGAATATTTAAAATATAAAAATAAACAAAATTTACAACAAGAAGAAAGAAGGAAAAAATTAATGGAAGAAAGAAGAGCTAAATTAGAATTAGAAGCAATGAAACAATATTATAAAAATAAAAATGAAGAAATGAATAAAAATAAAAATGAAGAAGAAGATGATGAAAATAATGAAGAAAAAATAGAGAAAGAAATATTAAATAATGAAGATGAGCAAATAAGAACTAAATTTCTTTATCAAAAAGTTTTAAATTCTCATAATTCATTTCAAGATTTATTAAATGAAACATTTGATAAAGAATTAGACAGTTCATCAATTTATAAAAAAAATCAATCATATTCTATATATCCTTTTGATAATGATATTATAAATATAAAATCAGTTATTGATAAAGATAAAGTTTATGAAAGAATAAAAACACAAAATATAAACCAAAATATTAAAATTGAAAAAAATAAATTTGAAATACCTAATTTTTTTACAAAATAAAATAATTAAATAATATATTTTTTTTAATTATTATTTATTAAAAATTAAAAAAATGTATTCCTTGACAAATGAAGAAGATGATTATTATTGTCATATAAATTGTGGATGTGGTAGAAAATATAGAGGAGAAGAAATGTATATTTGTTACAATTGTAATAAAATAATTTGTAGATATTGCATAACATCAGAATATGAAAATTCAGGATGTAAAAATAGTTGTTCAAGAAATCGAATAATTAATAAACAAAATTCAAATGATAAGAAAAATAAATGTGATGTTTGTTTAGAATGTCCAATTTGTTTTTCTGCTTTAATAAAAAGAAATTTAAATGGAAATTTTATGTATGCTTGTCCATATTGTTATTATGATACTTCATATATAAGATTTTCAAAAACAAAAGAAATTGAATTAGATCATGCAATTGGTAAATTACAAGAAGTTTCATCAAGTGGTCATCTTAAAAAAATGTATAATTCAATTTTAAAAAAATTAAAAGAAAAAGATAATATATTTTCAGAAGATAAAATTAAATTATCTAAAACTCAAAATAGAAGTTCAATAAGTAAAGGAATAAGTGATGTAGTTCAAAAAGCAATGGATCAAGGTGCATGGGTAATTGAAAAATTAGAAGAAAAGTTAAAAAATGAAAATGATGAAATAGAAAAAAAAGAACAATTTCCAATAAAATATGATGATGATTCATATGTTTCAAATTCAAATTTATATTCTTCATTTGCAACAATAATTCAACATTTGGGTGTTGCATTAGATTATTCAAATAATGAATTAAATAGTTTAAATAATGTTGAAGAATTAAGTAATTTATTAAAAAAAGATTTAAATCCTAAATTAATATCAAATTTAGAACAAAGATATAATCATGTTGTTTTTCAACATCCTTATCTTGAAATGCAATTTCCTAATTTTTTTGATTTAATACCAAATAAATCTGAAGTAGTAAAAAAATGTAAACAATGTAGAAAAATTATTGTTCAAGCTGCTGGTGCAGATTATGTTACTGATAGTAGAATAAAAACTATTAAATTAGATATTGGTCATTTATTTACAAAACAATTCCCAGTTGAAAGTATATATAAAATTGATATTAAGGATTATAGTTTAATGATTAAATTTTCTTTATATGAATTTAAAGAAGTTACTTTATCATTTAAAGAAGATGAAACTAGTGAAGTAAAATGTGAAATTCCAAAAGATTCATATATTATTAGTGATACCACTCCTCCAAATAAATATATATATGAAAGTTCAGATAAGTCAATTATTGTTATTTTTAAATTTAAAGAAAGTTATATAAATAAATTAGAAAAAGGAACTCATCATATATTTAAATTATTTATAAATGCAGAATATAATAGAGGTGGAAAAGAAACATTATCTAAAATTACTTATGGAACAGAAATAAAATTTAAAATTTAAAAAAAAGAAAAGTATATAAAAGAAAAATTTAAAAAAAAATATAGAATTATAAAATAAAAATCAACATAAATGAATTTTAATAAAAAGTTTAATCATTATAAAAAAATAAAGGATAAAAGTATAAATAAATAAATTAAAAATTAACCATATTTTGAAATTTTATCAATAATTTTTTTGAATATAATAAAAAAAAAATGCTTAAATCCATTAATTATATGTATAAAAATTGATTATATCCAAATTTTTCTTCATCAAACTATCAATTTTATTATTGGTTTTAAATTTTACAAATATAATAAAAAAAGGAAAACTAAATAGTAATAATAAGTTTTAAATTAATTTTTTAATTGAAAAATTATTTTTTTAATGGATATTTAATTTTATTAAAATATAAAAAAAATAATATTAGAATACATAAATAATATATTTAATTTATATCTTTATTTATTTAAAATATTAAATTTTTTTGCAAAATTAATATTATTTATTTTTCTAAATGAATATTATTGCAAAATTGCCTTAAATGATAATTAGTTTATTTTATATTAAAATAATTTTTTAAATTTTATTTGATAACAATTTTAAATATTTTTTTATTATTATTATAATTAACTTAAATATTTTTTTCCTTTATAAATTATTTTTTCTAATTTCTATTTTTAGTTTATATTTTAAATTTTTTTGTTTAATTTTTAAAATCAATTAAAAAAAAAAAAATTATTATGGCTGCTCCACCTGTTGATTCTATTTTAAATTCAACTTTTAAATATTATGAAGTAATTGGATTTGATGAATCAATGAAAGACTTTGCAAAAATGACAATACTCTTAGCATTTAATGAATATCCAAATGATGGAGATCCTAATGATTTTAAAAGGGCAAATTTAGTTAAAACAAAATTTGAAGATAAATTTGGAAAAGTTTGGACTTGTGCATTCATTAAAAACGGTGATTTTTGTACAACTTATGTCAAATATTTTATTGAAATTGAATATAAAGATTATAATATTAGTATTTGGAAATCTTCAAATTAAAAATATATTATATTGTTTATTTATAAAACAATGATATAAGCATAACCTCAATATATTTTTAAATAATTCTAATAATTTAAAATAATTTTTATTTTATTTTTCTAAATAAATTTTATTAACTTAAAAAATATCAATAGATATTAAAAAAATGTTTGAACATATAATACATAAAAAATTATTTAAATGAGAATCAATAAATTAGAAGTTTTTTTATAATGAATGTTTTATATTTTATAATTTAAATGATAGGAGTAATAAATAAAGAAAATTCTTCTAAAATTTTTGGAAGAATAGAATTATAAAGAATAATAAAAAGATTATTTATAAAAAAAGTTTGATAAAAATTATAATATTAATTCTTATCTTTTATTAATGGATTTTATAAAAATTTTTTATTTATAATTACATTTTTTCAAAATTTTTTTTTTGTTTTTTCTATTATATTAAATATACTTCTAAAATTTATAATTAGATTTTATGTTAATTTATATTATTTGAAAGTATATTTTGAAATATAATAATAAATATTTTTAAACAGTTTTATATTTATTTAATTTTTTAAAAATATGATTTTAATAATTAACCGTTATTATATTTCGATATATAAATTATTGAAATTAAAATATTTTTTATTTTTGTTTTATTTTTTATTTATTTATTTTTAATTGTTTTTTTATTTTATTATTTTATTCATTTTAATAATAAATAAAAAGAAAATGATTGGGGATTGGGGATTGGGGATTGGGGATTGGGGATTGGGG
>Ga0256407_10006674_pt1 | contig 17720 bp, 12 predicted proteins | sample RumenRJG_04DNA_FD_193489 | JGI IMG/M metagenome (GOLD analysis project Ga0256407, IMG submission 193489) | Bovine rumen microbial communities from Lethbridge, Alberta, Canada - RJG_04 | ecosystem: Host-associated > Mammals > Digestive system > Stomach > Rumen | place: Canada: Alberta...
ATTGGGTATTGGGGATTGGGCCCAATCCCCAATCCCCAATCCCCAATCCCCAATCCCCAATCCCCAATCCCCATTTATATTTTTCAAAAAATATTTTTATTTTTATTATTCATTTCTTATTTTCTGTTTATTTTATATTTACTCTTATTATTATATTTTTTTTATTTATTTTATATAATTTTTTTATTTATATATATTTTTCTGAATACATTTACTTTATTAAATTTATTTTAATTTTTTATTTTTAAATAATTCTACTATTCATGAATACTTTTATTTTTGTTATATCATTATTTACCTTTACATTTTCAATAATTTTAGATGATGAAAATAATTCTAATTCTTTTCGTAATAATTTAGAAATTAGTGACCCAGAAGTAGATGCTTGTTTAGATTATAATGAAACAATTAATTTAGATAATGCAACAGAAGAAATATGTACTTCTCATATTTTTAAAGATGATAATTACAGATGTTGTTTTATTACATATACTGTTGGTAATGATTATTCAAACACATTTTGTAAAATAATTGCTTTTAATACAAAATCAATTAGTGATGTTAAAAAGTCATTTAGTCATGCGGGACACTTAAAAATTCTATGTAATGGGAATTTAATTAGAATAAATTATTTTATATTGTTTTTATTTTTAATAATTATTTTTAATAAAGAAATTTAAAATTAAAGGATTAAACAACTTTTTAATGAATTAAAGTTATTTAAGAATATTTTCATAATATAAATTTTGTTTTTCAATTTCATAATCTTTAATAAAATGTTTAGTTTTTCATATGATGATATTTTGATAATATTTAATAAAATTAAACAATATTTATATTTATTTTTTTTATAATTTTAATACTTAAATTGTATTTTTATGAAATGAAATTTTGATTATTATTTATAAAATAAGTTCAAATAAAATATAAGACAAATATAATATTTTTTTATAATATACAAAAAATATTTTATTTAAATTTTTTCTATAAAAAATAAAAAATTTTATATATATATGTAATGATTATTAAATATTTAATTAAAAATGGATAAAGGATCAATAATTCATGAACCATTAGTACCAAGAACTTTCAGACTTCTTGCAGAACTCGAAAAAGAAGGAGATGGTATTGTATCATATGGATTACAAGACCCTGAAGATAATACATTTACAAATTGGAATGGAAGTATTCTTGCAAATAATGGAATTTTATATGAATTAAAAATAGTGTGTGATGATAATTATCCTAAAGTTCCACCAAAAGTTAAATTTATAACTAAAATTAATTTACCTTGTGTCAATCAATCTAATGGTGAAATTGTACCTGGTTCTTTAAATATTTTAAAAAATTGGAATAGAGATTGTACTATTGAATCATATTTGCAAGCTATTAAAGCTGAAATGGATAAATCACTTACAAAATTAAAACAACCACCTGAAGGAAGTAAATTTTAAATAGAAAATATTATTAGATTATCAAAATTTAATAAAAATTTTTTAATATAATAAAAAGAATTTATTATTATTTATAAAACGTTTTTTCAAATTTGAAAAAAAAATATATTAAATTTAAAAAAAAAAATAATTTGTTCATAAAATAAAAAATTAAACAATATCTAAAAATATATAAATAGTTTAAATGATTTATTAAATTAATAAAAGCTAAAGAAGCAAAATCAAAAAAAACAATTATGAGTTCATTTGTTATTGACACATCAAATAAATCTGAATAGTAAAATTAAAAATAATATAATATAGTAATCTTTCTTTCCTTGTTGATGTTGGAAAAACAAATTGGTTTGAAAATGGAGAAAAACAAGGAAAAGATTTTATGAATGAATCCCTTAAAGAAAAAATTCCAAAAAATACAATATTTAATATCAATTCTCTTGTTTTTAATATTGAATCACATCAAGAAGAAATTTTAAGTAAATATGATTGTTATTATAATTCAAATAATAATTCATTTTATATTATTATTGGAGACAATGCCAAATATTCTGATTTTTCAAAAGAAATTATGATGAATTTAATGGATTTTTCACAAAAGCTTTCAATTAGTTCAATTAACTTACTTATTTGTAGAAAAAATAAAGATTATGTTAAATTACTTCAAGGAATGCTTACTGTTGGTTTTACAAATGATGAAGTTACAAAAACTACTCAAATTGATGGAAAAAATTACAAAATTTTAAAAATGTCACTTAGTAAAGCACAGGCTGAAATTGAAGAAGTTGATTTCATGTAATTCATTAAATAAAAATATAATTTTTGAAATGGATTATAAATTTAAAACTTAAAACATGATACAACATAAATGACGGTTTGAATGAGATATTTTGACTAATATATTTTTTATTGGTTGATTTATTAAGTTTATTTTCTTAGAATTTTTATCTAAGAAAAATAAATGTCATTTAAAGACCTGATTTTATTAGGAATGTTGTAATGTTGATTGTTTTTTATTTGTAATTCAAATATATTATAAAGAATTTTTATTTTATCTTTTTTTTTTAAAATCTAATGTATTTTTATAAATATACCTTAATAACAATTTAAAATTATATTTTAAAAATTTTTTTTTATTAAATGAAATATAAATATTAAATGTTTAATTTATATGGAATGTGAGATATAATAAAAAGAAAGGAAAAAAATAAAAAAACTTAATTTAATATAAAATCATTAAAAAAATATATTCTAATCTAAAAAGATTTTTTTTATAAAAAACATCATTTGAAAAGGACAAATAATAAAAATCTCTTATTTAAGTATAAATATTTTATTATATAATAAAAATTATTATTTTTTTATATGATGATTCATAATTTAGAAAATGAACAAAATTCAATATCAAATGGACAAAATGATAATAATACTCAAACAAACTTAATAAAAATAAACATAGACGACCAAACAGAAAATGAAAATTTACCTTCAGAAAATATGAACAATCCTCAAGAATCACATGAAAAAACAACAGAAGAAGTTTTTTTTGATAAAAGTTCATCTTTAACACAAAGTAGAAAAAATATTCACTATCAAGAAAAAAAAGAATTTAAATGTCCAATTGAAGACTGTAAAAAAATTTTTAATGACAAAGGAGCTTTTAGAAAACATCAATTAACACATGGTGAAAAATTATATCAATGTAAAGTATGTTCAAAAAAATTTTTAGATAATTCTAAATTGAGAAGACACTCTTTAGTTCATTCTGGAGAAAAACCATTTAGATGTGATATTTGTAATAAAAAATTTTCTTTAGATTTTAATTTAAGAACTCACTTAAGAATTCATTCAGGTGAAAAACCTTATGCTTGTATTTTTCCAGGTTGTTTTAAAAGATTTAGTCAATCTAGTAATTTATCTGCTCATGAAAAAACACATGAAATTCAAAAAAAAAATTGTAATTCTATTGATGAAAGTGGACAAAGACCTATTTTTTTACAAAATCCTTTATCTTATTTAATTGATAATCCTTTTTCTGGTACTGCTACTATGAATAATATTATTCAAATTAATCATTTGTATGAAATGATGAAAAAAGGAATTAATCAACAAAATTCACCTAATTATAATTATTCTAATTATGCTCAAAATAATAATCAAAATAATACTGGAAAACATTTTGTTTGTTTTAAAACTATTACTGAAAATAATGATAATAATAATAATAATAATCATAATCATTCTATTAATGCAAATTTAAATAATAATTATAATAATATTTATCATAATATTAATAATAATATTGTTAATAATAATAATATTAATAATAATAATAATAATAATAATCTTAACCAAAATCAAAATAAAAAATTTGTTTTTTCTGTATTTGGTAAAAAAGTTTTTGATATTGTTAGAATGGATGAACCAAGTCAAATTTCTATTAATTCAAATCCTAATCAATCAGATTCAAATCTCCAAATTAACTAATGAATTTTTATTTTTTTTATTTTTATTATAAATTTAAGAAAAAAATTTTTATATAAAAACTTTTTATTAATTATTTAAAATAAGTATCATATAATAATATATAAATAAAAAGAAGTTATAACCAGAATTTTTAATTATTTGTTAAAAATTAAATTTGAAAAAAAAATATTTATTTTTAAAAATAAAGAATATATTTTTAAGAATATTCATTATTTAAAAATTTGATAAATGACTACGAATGATAATATAAATAGTTCATTTAATTTTGAATTAAAAGAAATAAAAATAAAAGAAAAATTATATACTCTTTTTTATGAATTAACAAGTGAAATAAAAGAAGCAAAAATTGAAATTGATGAAGAAGATTATGATGAAAATATAAGAACAACATCAGTATTTCAAATAATAGAATATATTTATGAATCAATTCAAATCCTTCTTAAAAAGTATAAAAAAGAAGATATTAAATCTTTTATTCCAAATAATATAGAAATAAATCAATATGAAAATATGTTAAGAAAATATGAAAATAATCATAGAGGTTTAATAAAAAAACAATTTCAATATAAATTACATAATGAAACTTTAGAATATAAATTAGAAGAATATATGGAAATGGAAGATGAATTTGAAGAAATGAAAACAAAATTTAAATATGAAGATGGGAAATTTTTAGAAAATGATAGAAAAGATAATGAAATAATTATTATAAGACAAGAAAATACAAATTTAAAACAAATTATTACAAACTTAGAAAAAGATTTAAAAGAAAAAAACAATATCATATCTGAAATAGAAAAAAAAAATAAAAATATTCAAGAAAAATTAGAAGAAACTGAAAAAGAATTAAATTTATTTTCAAATATAGAATTAAATAATATGAATTTTCAAAATAATACAAATAATAATATAACTGGAAATATTTCAACAAATATAGGACAAAAAAATCACATATCAAATAGTAATTCAAATAATATAAGTAATATATCAAAAAATTCTTTTAATTTAAGAAAGAATAATGGACCAGTTGATGTTAAAAAGTTAAATTTAAAAAATACAAAAAATTCTGAACAAAAAAATAATAATATTAATGATTTATTTAATCAAAATAAGAATACAATAAGTGATTTAAGTTTAAGAGGAAGTAAATCAAATAAAAATCAAAATAAAATTACTTATAATAGAAATAATTCAATGAATATACTTCTTGACACAAAAAGAATGAATTTAATTTCTAAATATTTATCAAATCAAAAAACAAATATAAGAAATAGTAACAGTAATAATAAATTAAATAAAAGTAATAAAGTTGTAAATAATATACATAAATTAAATAACACTTGTTTAAAAATTCAAAAAATTCCTTTATATATATCTCAAAATGGTAATTTTACAAATAGATCTTCAAAAAATAAAACATTTAGAAAAAATAATAATTCAACATCTCAAAACTCAAAAAATAAAGTATCAATGTCTAAAATGTTAAAAAATAATATTTCAAATTTAAATATGAATCATAATAATAATATTCTTCTTCCAAATAAATCATCAATTTCTTTTGCTATTTCAAGAGGAGATATATTATAAATATAATTTTTTTTCTCGTTTAAAAAATTAAATATAAATTGATTAATATAAAAATTATTTATATAAGCATAATATTATAAAAATACTAAAATTACTTTTATATTTTATTATATTCTTTTATAATATAATTGAAATCACTACTTTCACACATTGAATCAACATCAATTTGACTTGAATTAACTTCTAGTGATATATTTTCATTATAATTATTTTTTATATAATTATTAGTTATTTGATTTACTTTTATTAATTTATTTTTTTCTACTTCAGTTTCTTTTGTAGAATTTGTAATTGGTATTGAATTTTTTAAATTTATATATTTATTTTTTATTATATCCAAATTATTTTTTAACTCATTATTTTTTTTCTTTAAATTATGACATTTATTTTTAAAATACTTTAAATCAAATTCAATTTTTTCAATATAATCATCTTTATAATTTTCACTTTTTTTATCATATTCAATAATATTAATTTCTTTTAAAGGTGGATAATTTAATAATAATTTTGAAAAATCAAGCTTTGGTAAATTACTTTCAGAAATATCAGTTTTTAAATATTTTTTTTGCTTTATTTTTTCTGGAAATTCTATTGTAGGAGAATCTAAACTATGATTTAAATTTGAATCATTATTTGAATTTGATGTTATTATATAATCAAACATTTCTATATTTTCCATTTTTTCTTTTATTTTTTTCTTCTTTTTTAAACTTATGATTTTATTTTTTAATAATACAATTTTTTTTTCTAAATTTTCATTTTTTAATTTTTCATTTTGAAGAATTTTTGTATAATTCTTTATTAATTGTCTAGATTCAACTAGTTCATTATTTATTTCAACCATTGCTATATTTGGTTCTAATATTATTTCTTTTATATAATTTATTTCAAAAGAATTATTTAATTCTTTATTTAAACATAAAATTATATTTTCTTTTTCTTGGATTAAATTTTTAAGTCTAAAAATTTCAGTTGATTGAATATCATTTAAATTATTTTTTTCCATTATTAAATTATCTAATTTCTCTTTTATTTGTATATATTTATTTTCTAAATCAAATTTTTCTTTATATAATGTTTCTATAAATTTTGATAATCTTTCATTTTCCTTTTTTATAGATGAAATAATATCAGAATCTTTAAATTTCATATTTAATTCTTTAAATAATAATTCTTTATTAATCTGCAATGATATTTGTATATCTTTTAATTGATTTTTTAACATCTTATTTTCTCTTATATAAAAATTGACATTTTCAGCATAAACACTTAATAACTTTTTTGCCGTTTCAATATTAAATTTTGTATTCATTTTTTATTATTTATACATTAATTCTATAATTAAATAAAATAAATATATTTTTATTTTTAAGTATTATAAACATCATTACTTGATTAATTTATTTTGTTTATATTTAATTCTTATTATTAATAATATAAAAAAAATTCATAAAATATTAATTTTTCATAATAGGAAAAAGAAGAATTTGATAAAATGGGAGTTTGTAATTTAAAAAATCAAAAAACTCATTCACATTCATTATCAAATAATATAGCAAGTTCAGATGAAAAAAAACAAACTTTAATACAAAATAAAATGAATAATCCAAATTCAAATATAAATAATAAAAATCAAAGAATTTATGGAATTAAAAAATTTGGAGTAAATATAAAACCAGATAAAAATCCTGATTTTCCTCTTCAATTTATTTTCCGTATGTCAAAAGTAAGATGTAAAATGCTTTTAGAAAATAAATTATATATTCTTCAAATTATTTTTGATAATAAAGAATATCCTCTTTGTTTTTCATGTGGAAAAAATCCAAAATTTATATTTGATGAATCATTTCAAAAAGAAATTGAATTTATTAAATTAGAAGAATCATTTTTAGAAATTAACATTTATAGTCATTCTTTAATAGATGAACCACATAAATTAACTTCTTTAACAAAAGGAGAAATATTAAATGAAAGTCAAAAATATTCATCTTTAAAAATTGATTTATTAACTTTAGCTATTGCACCTGAACATCATGATATTGCTTTGTTTGATATTAAAAAATCTCATTTACAAAAAGGGAGAATTAGTTATATTATTAATTGTAAACATATAGAAAATATTATTTGTAAAATTGAAAAATTTGATTTTAATTTAAATACTTTAATTAATACAGATTTATGTTTAAAATTAAAATTCTTGTATAATAATTTAGAAAAAGAAAGTCAATATACTAATTTTATACAAGGAAATCCTATTCAAAAAGAAAATAAAACAGTATATGAATTTTCTCCAAATTCAAATGATAATAAATTAATTATGAATCATAAATTATCATTAAATGAATTAAGAAATGCAGATTTGAGTTTAAATATTTATAGTGGAAGACTTGTTGATAATAGTAAAGATGATGATAATAAATTATTACAAAAAAAAACATTTAGTTTAGTTAAAAAAACACAGACTGTTCTTAATTTTCCAAAAAATAATTTAAATAATTTAGTTCATTCATATTCTTTAATAGGAACTGCTCAATTGAATTTTTATCATATATTAAATTCACAAGAAAATCAAATTGTAAAAAGAAGTAGTAAATTTTTTCAAAGTATTAAAAATAATGTAGTATATGATGAAAAACAAAATGAATATAAAAAAATAAAATCATCAGATAATATTTTTGATACAGAAAATAATTATTATTTAGAATTATTTGAAGATATTTATGAAACATTTTCAGATAATATTTATTATAAAGGAAATATAATTGGTGATTTTAAAATGGTAATTTCATTAATTAAAATACCTTTAATTAAACAAATAATGTTTGGTGTAATGACAGAAGCTGGATTTGAAGTAAGTAGTATTTTTTTATATGATAATAATTTTTCAAATGAAAAATTACCAGAAGATTTAATTCAATTAATTAAATTTAAAAAATCACTTGATAGTTATTTTACAAATGAAAAACAAATACTTAAATCAGAAGATATAGATTCAATTAAATTATTAAATGGTATTAAAGATTGTTTAACTAAAACTGTTGAAGATTCAGTTTTATATTATGCATATTCTAATAATTTAGAATTATATAAAGGACAAGCAATTATGATTGAATTAGGAATTAATCTTTTAGAAGTTATTGATAAATTAACAGTTGAACAAAGAAAAGTTTCTTTTGAAATTTTAAAATTAATCACTGAGAGAAGTGAGTTTGATTTAGGGACAATTTCATCTAAATGGTTTAAAGAAAATAAAACTTATGAAAATAATAAAATTATTATTTCATATGAATTTAAAGATAAATTTTTAATTGATAATAAAATTATAGAAAATTTTATTAGATTTAATAATCAAGCAACTTTTCTTTGTTTAGAATCAATTACAAGAGGAAAAAATAATGATAATTCAAGTACAATTTTTACAAAATATTTTTTATCAATTGCTTATTTTAGAGTACCAATTTATAGACAATATTTTATTAAAGCAATTTTATCAAATTTGAATTCAGAATATAAAAAAAAAGAAGAAGAAATTGAAAGAAATTCTTTAACTTATGATGAATTAATAGAAAAAGATAATATTAATAGTTTAATGTTATGGGATAATTTTTATAAAAAATTAAATTCTTCTATAAATAATATTAATGATGAAAAAGGAATTGATATTAAAGAGATGTTATCTGATATGAATGACATGATTTCTTATTCAAATGAATATGGAAGAAATGATTGGAAAAGTCGTTTAAGTAAAAGAGATTTTGTTTTTTTTGATATTATTAAAAATTTATGTCAATATATTAAAAATTCAATTGATAATGAAATAAATGAAACAAATGAAAATAAACTTCATTGGGAAAATATTCCTGGATTCAATTCAATTATTTTTGCAATTCAATATGTTTTAATTGAAAGAGAAGTTAAAGTATATTCTAAATCATTAATGAATTTAATTCCAGTTTTTATTGAAAATATGGATATTATAAATAATTTTATTTTATTAATAATTAAAAAAACAAATGCTTATGAGACTAATGCAGTTTTTAATTTTATTAATATTTTAGATTTAATTTTTTCTCAAAAACTTATGCAAAATTCAACTGAAAATCAATTTAATTTTTATATTATTCAAAAAGCATTTATTATTATAATGAATACTGATAATTCATTATCAATTTCAAAATTTATCTGGTTTTATTATAAACATGCTCATTTAATGCCAATGAAACATTTAATTAATATTGTAAATATAATTTTTATTCCAAATTTTTATAATTTTTTTTTTCATTGGAGTTTTCAAATAAGAGAAATATTTTATTATATTCTATTATATATTTTTGAATTTAGATTAAAAAATAGAATAGCAAAAGTTGTTAATTTTAAAAAACAAAATATATATAATTTAAATAGAGTACAAACTCAATCTTCAGATATAAATCAAATTTTTTCAACAAGTGGAACAAAACAAACAAATTTTGGTACTTTATTTGATCCTTATTTAAATGTAATTAAAGGATTAGAAAATATAATTTATACTGAAGAATTAGAACCAAATTTTAAAAGTCAAATTGATGAAAAACAATTTGGAAATATTTTAATAAATATTCCTCATGAATTAAGAAATAATATTGTTTTATCAATGCAACATTATGAGGAAATATTAAATAATTTTATTAAATGGAAAGATAGTATTAATTTTACTTCTGATAATTTAGATAATTTAAATTATCCTGAATTGGAAATTACACCTGTTAAAGATGATGTTGTTGAATATAGCACAGGATATAATTAAATGTTAATAAAGTCCAAAAGTTATTATATATAAATATCTATTTAAAACTTATAAAATAAATTTGTATTAAATATAATTAGAATATATAGTTCTCTTTTTTATAAATTAACATAATATTTTTTTCTATTTTACTCTTTTTCAATTGAAAAAATTTTATTTTAACTTTATATAAATTAAATCATTTATCTTTAAATTTTATTAATAGGTAAATTCAAATTAATAATTTATTCAAAAAAAAAAAATTAAAAAAATAAAAAAATATAATAATAAATTAATAATATAAATGGGAGAAAATGAGTTTTGTTATGTTCAATTTAAATATGAATGTATAATCCCAGAAGGTGAAGAAGTTAGAATAGTAGGAAATAAAGAAGAACTAGGAAACTGGGATTACAATCAAGCAGAAAAATTATATATCTCAAATATAAATGTATGGAAATCTCGAGATAATATAGAAATACCAATAAATACTACTGTTGAATACAAATACGTAATTTTTAAAAATGATAAATTTGAAAGATGGGAAGAATTACCTAATAATGAAAATAGGAAAGTTTTCATAGAAAATAAATTTAAAGTTACAGTAATTGATAAACAAGGAGATTCAAATTCAAAAATTCAAGAAATGAAAACAAGAAGAAAAAATACAACACCAACTCCAGCTTTATTAAAAGGGAAATTATTACATAATAATAATATTCAAAAAGATACTGAAAGCCCAAATTTGAAAAGAGCAAGTATAAGACAAGAAGAATTTGTAAGTGATGATGAAGAAGAAATTGATATTAAATTTAATAATTTAAATTATGAATCAAGTGAAGATGAAGAAGAAGAACAAAGAAAAAATAGTATTAAAACTACTAAAACTATTGATATCAATGATTCTGATGATATTATTATTTTAAGCTTTTATGTTCCTTTTAATCCAACTAAAAAAAATGATGGTGGTTATTATTTAAGATTATCAAATGATCCTTTTTATCATACTTTATATAGATTAGTTTCTGGGAAAAAAAATATTAAATGGTTTGGTATGTTAAAAAATATTCATTTTTTAAATGAAGAAACACAAAAAAGTTTAATTGATGAATTAAAAGAAAAAAATATTTTTGTTATGAATATCCCAACTGAAATTTATAATGATATAAGGATTTTTTTTGAAGAAATCATAGAGCCTTTATTTCATTATATTTCACTTAGTCCAAATAGTATTAATCATTTTAGTCATTTTGATCTTTATTGGGAATCATTTAAAAAATATTCAGAATGTGTATGTGATATAATAAAAAATTATTTAAAAAACAATACTTTAATTTATTTAAATGACTATCACTTTTTTTTATTACCAAGTTATCTTTATTCAAAATGTTCAGCAATGAATCAAACAATATTTCAACATTTATCAATTGGTCTTTTTATGCATTGTCCTTTTCCATCACATGAAATATTTAAAAAAATTCCTTTTAGAGAAGAAATAATTAAATCAATGTTAAATTGTTCTGTTATAGGTTTTCATACTTTTGATCATAGTAGAAATTTTTTAAAGACATCTAAAAGATTATTATCAGTTGATTATGAATCAACAATTTCTGGTGATTTAGCTGTTAATTATTATGGGAGAACTGCAATGATTAGAGTTAAAAATGCTACTCCTGAAATTGATTTAATTAAAGAAGATTTTGAAACTGAAGAATTTAAAAAATTATATGAAGGAATTAAAAATAAATATAAAGATAAAACTATTTATGCTTCTTTAGATCATATGAAATTTTTAGCTAGTATTAAAAATAAATTAGAAGGTTATAGAAAATTTTTAACTGATATGGGAGAAAATGCAAAAAAAAATGTTTATTTACAATATATAAGATATAGTACTGATGATAGTGATAAAGATGGTAATTTAAAATTAGATGATTCACAAAAAGAAATGTTAGAAAAAATAAATAATTTAACTAAAGAAATAAAAGAAACTTTTGGGGAAGACACAATTGAATTAGTACAAGGAAAAGTTTCTTATATTGAAAGATTAGCTCTTTTCGCAAGTGCAAATTGTTTTATTAGAACAAGTAAACAAGAAAGTTTCTCATTAGGAATTTATGAATTTTTAATATTGAAAGATTTATTAAAAGATAGAAATAAAGTTAGTTATATTATAAGTGAATTATCAGGAGTTAATACTTCATTAGGAGGAACTATAAAAATTAATCCTTTTGATTATAATTCAATTTATAATGGTTTCATTCAAGCTGATCAAAATATGTTTGGTGAAAGAGATGAAAAAGATTATATTTCATCACAAAAAGATTTTGAACATGTTAAAAAATCCTCATTCAAAAATTGGTTATTTAAATTTTTAAAAGATATAAAAAATACAAAATTATCAGATGAAAATACATATTATTTAGGAGTTGGTGAAGGATTAAATTTCAAATTAATGAAAATTCACTCAAATTTCGTTCAATTAAATATAGAAAAATTAATCCCAATATACAATCAATCAAATCACAGATTAATATTCTTAGATTATGAAGGAACTTTACCATCATCATCAATTGATAAAAATAATGATGATTTAATATTAAAAGGGAATCAACCAACAGAAGAAATATTAAATTTACTAAGTGATTTAACCCAAGATAAAAGAAATCAAATTTATATTATTACAGGAAGAGGAACTTATTTATTAAATAAATGGTTTGGTAAAATCAAAGATTTATACCTTGCTGCAGAACATGGTTTTGTTTATAAATTGAATTCTGGTAAAGGAAATGATAAATGGAAAAGAATGATTAAACATTATAATAATGGTTGGATTAATGCTTGTCATGAAATTATGAACCCTTATATTGAAAGATGTGAAGGTTCCTTTATTGAAATTAAGGAAAGTAGTATTGTTTGGCAATATAGCGATTGTGATCAAGAATTAGGTAAAAGTTTTGCTAGTGTTATTACTAATGAATTAGAGTGTTCTGTTAAAAAGTTAAATTTAAAAATTGTTAATGGAAAAGGTTATGTTGAAGTTATTGCTCGAGGTGTTAATAAAGCTTATTTTATTTCTCATATTATTAAAGATTATTTAAATAAGGAAATTATTCCTGATTTTATTATGTGTATTGGTGATGATACTAGTGATGAAAAAATGTTTTATTATTTGAAAAATAAGAAAGATTTAATTAAAAATGAATATTCTAAAAATTTGAAAGTTATTACTTGTACTGTTGGAAAAAAACCTTCCAGTGCTCATTATTATGTTAATAATCCTAAAGAAGTTTGTACTATTATTGAAGCTTTTGCTAAAAATTCTCATAGTTTACCTTCATTAGGTTCACATGAAAATGTTAGAATCAAAAATGAATTTGAAGAAATAAAAGAAAATTAAAATAAAAAATTGAATTTGTTAATATTTTAATTTTTAATTAAAATTGATATTGGGTTTAATATGTTAAATAATATTAAAAAAAACTACTATTCTAAAATTCACCATCTGAATTATTATAATGGATATTATCATCAATTTTATCAATAAAACTAATATCAACTCCTGCTTTTTCTAAAGCATCTCTCACCCAAGAAGGAGTACTAATAGGAAATTGTTTCATAAAAAAATCTTTAGCAAATTCATTTACTTTATTTTCAATAATACAATTTCTAATTCTCTTCATTAAATTAAGTAAATAATAAACATTATGAAAAGAAATTAAAACAACAGCTCTTGGATTTTTATTAAACATAAAATAAAAATAACTTCTAGTATATTTTTTACATACTTCACATTCACATTCTTTATCAATAGGTCCAAAATCTAATTTATTACTTTGATTTTTCAATTTAATAAATCCACTATTAGTAAAAGCAGTTCCAAATCTTGCAGTTCTAGTAGCAAAAACACAATCAAACATATCAACACCAAGTAAAGAACAAATAACTAAATCAACAGGATAACCAACACCCATTAAATATCTTGGTTTATCTTCAGGTAAATATTCAGTACAAACATCAACAACTTTCCAAAAATCATTTTTACTTTCTCCACCAGCCATACCACCAATAGCATAACCTGGTAAATTTCTTTTATTCATTTCTTCAACTGCAATTTTCCTTAAATCTAAATCTAAACCTCCTTGTACAATACCAAATAAATTTTGTTCACTTTTCCTTTTATGTGCTTTAATACAACGATCAATCCATCTAAGACTCCTTTCACAAGCATCATATATTTCATTAATATTACTAGTTGGTCTTATAACATCATCAAAAGCCATCATAATATCACTTCCAATATTATTTTGAATTTCCATACTTTTTTCAGGAGTTAATATAATTCTTCTATTATCACCATGAATATGAGAAATAAATTCAACACCATTTTCACTTCTTACTGATAATTTTGATAAAGAAACAATTTGAAATCCACCACTATCAGTTAATACATTTTTATTCCATTTCATATAATTATGTATTCCTCTTTTTTCACTTCCTCCATATTTTTCATTTAAAAATTCATCTCCTGGTTCTAAAGCTAAATGATAAGTATTAGATAACATTAATTTACAATTCATTCTTTCTAAATCACAAGATAATAATCCTTTCATTGTTCCTTTTGTACCAACTGGCATATAAATTGGAGTTTCTACTTCAGAATGAGGAAGTGTCATTATACTTGCTCTTGCTTTATTAAATTTTTTTATTATTTGGAATTTTAATGGGGAAATATTTGGATGAATTTCTGGATTTTGTGATATTGTTATTGATAATGGGTGATTTCTTGCTTTTTGAATGAAAGATTCATTTAATTTTATCATTTCTTCATCTTCTTTATTTTGATGATGTAAATTTGTCTTTTTTGGACTTGAGGAATGAGAGTCAGAGGAATTTTTACGTTTTTTTCCAAGGAGATTTGGGTTTGACATTTTTTTATGATATTTTTATTTAATATATGATATAAAAATATGAAATTTTTTTTTTGAGATTTTTATAAGACTGAAATTGATATATTGGATTTTTAAATGGAAATACTATTATTATATATTGGAATATTATATTTATTTTTTAATTATTCACTTTGTCATTTCATATCATTTAAAATATTTTTTTTGAATTCATTTATTAATTATTTTATAAATTTTAAAATTAATTTATTTAAAATTGAATTTGATAAAGATGAACCCTCCCTCCATAATTCAAAAAAATAATAAAATTTCAAAAATAAATATTTCAAATGAACCTTTTATAAAATATAAATTATCCAAATCTATATTATTAAAAGAAGCAAATAAAAAATATTATAATTATACATACATAAACACAACATATTTAATATTTAATGAAAAATGTGAAATAGTATCTAGATTTAAAGACTATTTAATTTATGATGACACAACAGAATTTTTAAAAACATTTTATTCATATAAAGAATTAATACCTCGTTTAAAAAAAATTTATAATTTCTATGAAAAATATAGTAAAATATTCCCAAATTATATGATATTACCAGAAAGTTATTATTTATATAGAAATATAAGAAAAAAGCAAAAAATGATAGATGCATTTAACGAAATAAAAAGAGAAGAAGAAGAAAATAGAAAAAATTTAAAATTAGAGAAAAAAAATGACTTGAATAAAAAATCAAAAAATGAAAAAATATTTGATAAAAGTATTCAAGAAAGTATAAATAGATATCAACCATCATTAATGAATGATGATTCAAAAAGTACAATTTCAATATCAATATATAATAAACCCTTTAATAATAATATAAATTTTATAACACCAACTTCTTCTTTTAGAGATGAAAATAATGATACAACAACATTTGCAAGTATTGAATCAATTGTTATTAATTTAAATAAAAATTTTGATTGTTTAAAAAATAATTTATTAGAAACTCCAAAAAGAGTAAATTCTAATAATAAAAATAATCATATTGAACAACAAAATGCTTTAAATAATAATAAAAAGTTCTTTTGTCATAAATTTGCTGTATCTGTTATACCAGAAGTAAAAAAATTTGATAATAATAATAAAAAAGATAATTTAAAAATTAAGATTCTTCAAGGAACAGAGAATAATAAAAAAAGGAATTTAAATTTAGAATTTAAATATGATTTTCATAATAATTTAAATAAAAGTCCAAGAAATGAAAGATTAAATACAATATCAACTTCTACAATTGAAAAAAATAAAAAACCAATTAAAAAAGAAGAAAAAAATTATTTTAAAAGAGAAACAAAAACAAAAAAAATTGAATTTAAATCACCAAATAGTAAAAATACTTCTCAAAATTCAAATAAAATATCTCTTTTACCAAAAAGACCAATTACAACAACAATAAAAAGTTCAAATCATTTTATGCCAATTTATAAAAATCAAATAAATAATAAATTACTTGATATGAATAATTATTCTGCATCTATTAATAAAGTAAATCATTTAAAAACAAAATTAGAAAAAAAAAAATCTAATAATAATAATATATTTAAAAAACATAATACAATGAAATCTCTTGGTAATATTTTAGATAAAAAAACTATATTAAATTCTTTTATTTCAATTTATAAAAAAAATATAAAAGAAAATAAAAATAAAGATCATTCAAATCAAAAAGATAAGTCAAAAGAAAGTTCAAAAAATATAAATTTAAATACAAATGATAAAAAAAATATATATAAAAAATATATTGAAAAAAATCAAAATAATAGAAATTCATATGAGTCTTCTCAAAAAAATAAAATAATAAAAAAATTTGAAAATAGTAATTTATCAATTAATTCAAATTTACTTTCAAATAGAAAAATACATAATTTAAAAACTCCTTCAATTGATAAAAAAAATTTATTTTCTCCTCATCATGTAAAAGTTCCTTTTTCTGCAGTACAATATAGAATTAAAGTAGATAGAAATCCTTTTAAAAAAGAAAATAATGAAAGGGAAAGTAATATAATTAAAAATATAAATTTCAAAAATATTGATATTAATACAAAGAAAATGAAATTTATTAAAAAACTTAAATAATTTTTTATTTAATTTATTTATTGTTAATAAAAAATATTAAAAAAATAAATAAGTCTTTTTCATATTTTAAATAATTATTATTTAATTAAATATTAATGAAAAAACTTAAAAAAAGTATATCGAATATATTTGAAAAAAATTTAAATGAATCTTCAACAACAAAAATAACATCGGAATTTAGTTCTTCAGGTTCAAGATTTTATTCACCTAATAGTATAAAAAAAAATTCTTTTATATTTTTTAGTCCTAATAATAATAATAAACAAGAAACAATAATAAATGAACATAAAAATTGGAAAAAAAAATTTTTTAATAATGAAAAAACAAAACATAAAAAATTATTTTCTGATATATTATCAAATGAAAATAGAAAAAAAAAAAAACAAATTAAATAATTAAAT
>Ga0256407_10006675_pt1 | contig 17718 bp, 14 predicted proteins | sample RumenRJG_04DNA_FD_193489 | JGI IMG/M metagenome (GOLD analysis project Ga0256407, IMG submission 193489) | Bovine rumen microbial communities from Lethbridge, Alberta, Canada - RJG_04 | ecosystem: Host-associated > Mammals > Digestive system > Stomach > Rumen | place: Canada: Alberta...
GCGGTCGGAGACAACGAAGTAGTCGATGCGCCACCCCGCGTTGTTGGCACGGGCGTTGAAGCGGTAGGACCACCAGGAATAGACGCCGGTGACGTCGGGGTACAGGTAGCGGAAGGAGTCGGTGAATCCCGCTCCGAGCAGCTCCGTGAACTTGGCCCGCTCCTCATCGGAGAAGCCGGCGTTGCCCCGGTTCGTCTTCGGGTTTTTGAGGTCGATCTCCTCGTGGGCGACATTCAGATCGCCACAGTAGAAGACCGGTTTCTGTTTGTCGAGGTCCGAAAGGTAGCTCCGGAGTTTGTCCTCCCAGTCCATGCGGTAGTCGAGGCGTTTCAGCCCGTCCTGCGCGTTCGGGACATAGGCGGTCACGAAGTAGTAGTCGGGGTACTCGAGGGTGATGGCACGGCCTTCACAGTCGTGCTCCGGACTGCCGATGCCGAGGGTGACCGAGAGCGGCTCCTCTTTCGCGAAGACCGCCGTGCCGGAGTAGCCCTTCTTTTCGGCATAGTTCCAGTACTGGTGGTAGCCGGGAAGGTCGAGGTCCAGCTGGCCCTCCTGCATCTTGGTCTCCTGCAGGGCGAAGATGTCGGCGTCGAGGGCCGTGAAGCTCTCTTCAAAGCCTTTCTTCACGCAGGCGCGGATGCCGTTGACGTTCCAGGTGACGAATTTCTTCATGGGGACTCCTTACTGTTTGGCCGTCGTGGTGGCGGTGCCGCCGGCTTTTCCTTCGGCGATGAGCTGGTTCCACTGGCTCTGATGACCGCTCAGGGTCTCGTTGTAGTAGTAGTTCCAGTCGTTGTCGGTGAAGAAGTAGTAGTACTTGCTCTCCGCCGGGTTCAGGGCCGCCTCGATGGCCGCCTTGCCCATGTTGCAGATGGGGCCGGCCGGGAGACCGGTGGTCTTGAGGCTGTAGCCGTCGTTCGTGCAGTACGCGCCGAACAGCGCGTCATAGTCCATGCCCTGCTCTTCGATGTACGCCTTCATCTCCCGCTCGATGTAGTGGCGGGTGACGTCGGAACCGAGGTAGCCGAAGCCGGAGCCCGGTTTGAGGCGATTGGCGAAGACGCTCGACACCATCGGCATATTCTCGGGGTCGGAGGCCTCGGACTGGATGATGGAAGCGAGGGTCAGGGCCTGGTCGAGGGTGTAGCCCATCGAATTGACCTTGGCGAGGTCCTCATCGGTGATCTGCTTGTTCATGGCGTCGAGGAAGCGTTTGACGGCCTTGTCGGCGCCCTCTTCCTTGTAGAACTCGTAGGTGCTCGGGAACAGGTATCCTTCGAGGACGAAGACCTTGTTGTCGGTCGTCACGTCGGCGAACAGACGGTCATAGCCTTCGGGGACTTTCGTGCAGACCGCTTCGAACTCGTCGGCGGTGCAGACCTTGTTCTCTTCGAGTTTCTGCGCGATGTCGAGGACGGTGGAGCCTTCGGGGAACGTCAGCTTGACGATGCGCTCCTGCAGGGCCTTCTCGGCCGCGGCCTGACGGGCCTCTCTGCGGTTGTTACGGACACTCACCAGAACGCCGGCCAGGATGGCGAGCAGCAGGACGGCCGCGACGGCGATGGTGATGACGCGTCTCGTGCGGGTGGTTTTCTTGTACTGTTTGCGCATAGAAGTTCGGGCCATGGTAAAACTCCTTTACATTCTCTCCGGAACGCTGACTTTCAGCATGGTAAGGACATTCGCGAGCGTCGTCTTGACGCACATGCACAGGTAGAGACGGGCCTTGCTCAGCGCCTCGTCTTCAACGTTGACGCGGCAGGCGTTATAGAACTTGTGGAAGAGCGTCGCGAGCTCGGTGCAGTAGCGGGTCATGCGGGCGGGGTCATAGTGGTCGGCCGCCGTGATGACTTCCGCGGGCAGGTTCGACAGGTGACGGATGAGCTCCCGCTCCTCGGACTCTTTCAGAAGGACGAGTTCGTCGGCGGTGGCGCCTTCGAAGGTCTTGCCTTCCTCTTCCATCTTGCGCAGGATGCTGCAGATGCGGGCATGCGCGTACTGGCAGTAGTAGACCGGGTTCTGGGCGCTCTGCTCGATGGCGAGGTCCATGTCGAATTCCATCTCGGAACCGGCTTCTCTCGTGTTGAAGAGGAAGCGGGACGCGTCGATGGGGATGTCGTCGAGGAGGTCGACGAGGGTGATGGCGTTGCCGGTCCGCTTCGAGATCTTGACCGGTTCGCCGTCGGAGGTCAGCTTGACGAGCTGCATGAGGACCACGTCCAGTTTATCGCCACCGATGCCGAGGGCTTCGAGGGCACCCTTCATGCGGGCGACATGGCCGTGGTGGTCGGCGCCCCAGACGTCGACGGCTTTTTCGAAGCCGCGGACGACCAGCTTGTTGCGGTGGTACGCGATGTCCGCCGCGAAGTAGGTCGGGTTGCCGTTGGCGCGGATGAGGACGTCATCCTTGAGTTCGAGCTTGTCGATGTCCTTCTGGCTCTTCCCCGCCTTCTGCAGGATGCCCGTCTGGACTTCGATGTTCTTGTACCAGAGGGCGCCGTCCTGTTCGTAGGTCAGGCCCTTCTTCGTCAGTTCGTCGATGGTCTCCATGACCTGGCCGCTCTCGTGGAGCGTGCTCTCATAGAACCAGGTGTCGTATTTGATACGGTACTTGTCCATGGCGGCCTGCATGCCGGCGATGTTCTTCGGCAGGGCGTAGTCGACGAGGGCCTTGCGGCGTTCCTCTTCGGAGGCGTCCTTATACTGCTCGCCCGTTTCGGCGATGAACGCTTCCGCCAGTTCGACGATGTCCTTCCCGTGGTATGAGTCCTCGGGCAGCGGGACCGCGTCTTCGCCTTCGAAGTGCTGGCGGTACCGGACGTCGAGGGACAGAGCGAACTTTTCGATCTGGTTGCCGGCGTCGTTGATGTAGAACTCCCGGGAGACGTCGTAGCCCGCCCACTCGAGGACGGCCGCGAGACAGTCGCCGAGGGCGCCGCCCCGGGCATTGCCCATGTGGATGGGGCCGGTGGGGTTGGCGGAGACGAACTCCACGTTCACCTTTTTGCCCTGTCCATAGTTGCTGCGGCCGTAGGCGTCGCCTTCCGCCGCGATGTCGAGCAGGATGTCGGCATAGTAGCGGTCGTTCAGACAGAAGTTCATGAAGCCGGGGCCCGCCACTTCGGCACGGGTGAAGTAGGTGTCCTCGAGGTCCATGGCCTCGACGATCATGGCGGCCGCTTTCGCGGGCGGCATGCGGAACACCTTCGCGTTCACCATGGCGACGTTCGCGGAGAAGTCTCCGTTCCTGCGGTCGGCCGGCACCTCGATGTTGAAGTCCCGGAGCTCGCCCGCCGGGAGGTCTCCCTTCGCAGTCAGCGCCTCGATGGCGGCAGTAACAGCTGTCTTCAGCTGGATCTTTGCGGTTTCAGCAGTATTTGCCATTGTTAAAAAGTCTCCTTCACTGTCAGGTGGAGTGTATTTCTGGAGACGAAGTCTCCGTCAAAGTCGATGGTGTAGGCGAATTCGAGGTAGCCCCCGGTCTCTGCCATGTGGGAGTCGATGTTCTCGGCATAGACGCCCATGAGCACTTCGCCGTACTCGGTGGAGTACAGGCAGCTGTGGCGCCGCCCCTTCTCCATGATGAGTTCGGTGTGGTAGGGACCGGTGCGGCGGATGCTGACTTCATCGCCCCTGCAGGTGATGGCGGTCGTGCAGCCCGCGAGGTCTCCGGCCTCGTCTTTGTACGTGATCGTGTAGGCGTCCTTGTCGAAGGCAAGGTCCCCGAACAGGTACATGGTGGCGTCCGCGGTCTCCACTTCGTACTCGTGTTTGTCGTGGAGGCGGATCATGTATTTATGCTTTTTCGTCAAAGTCTCAGCTCCATTTTTCTTCCGCGAGCTGCAGCAGCCGGTCGCAGAGTTCCGCGTAGGGGACCCCGGCGGCCTCCATCATCTTCGGGTACATGGAGATGCTGGTGAAGCCCGGAATGGTGTTGATCTCGTTGAACAGGACGCGGCCGGTCTCCTTCTCGACAAAGAAGTCGACCCGGGAGAAACCGGTGCCGCCGAGGGCCTTGAAGACGTGCTTTGCGGCCTCGGCCACTTCGGCGCGCTTCTCCTCGGAGACCTCCGCGGGGATGCGCAGGAGGCTCGCGGCGTTCGCGTACTTGGCGTCGTAGTCGTAGAACTCGTTGGCGGGGAGGATCTGTCCCACGACGCCGGTCTCGAGTTCGTCGTTGCCGAGGACGGCACATTCGACTTCGTAGCCGTCGATGAATTCTTCAAAGAGGATGCGGGTGTCGTGCCTCAGGGCCAGTTCCATGGCGCCCTCCAGCTCCGCTCTGTCGTGGGCCTTGGTGATGCCGACGGACGAGCCCGCGTTGGCCGGTTTGACGAAAATGGGGTAGCCGAGTTTGTCGGCGACCTCGTCGAGCGTCTTCGCGCCGGTCCTGTATTCGTACGCCGTGATGCTGTCCCAGGCGGCCTGCGGCACGCCGTTGGCATCGGCTACTGTGTTCGTGAAGACCTTGTCCATGGACACGGCGCTGGAGGCCATGTCGCAACCCACGAAGGGGATGCCCGCCATCTGGAACAGGCCCTGGATGGTGCCGTCCTCGCCGTTCTTGCCGTGGAGGACCGGGAACGCGATGTCGATGCGGATGTTCTCATAACCGTTCTCGCGCAGGACCGTGATGCCGTGGATGCCGCGGTCGGGAGACACGAACGCGGGAGTACATGTCCCGGAGGTCAGCCACCCGTCTTCGGGCAGAGCGTCTACATCGCCCTCATAGAGGTACCACTGTCCCTCCTTCGTGATGCCCATCATGTAGATGGAGTACTTCTCCTGCGGGATCTGCTTCAGCACAGAGCTTGCGGAGACCGTCGATACGTCATGTTCGCTGGAAGCGCCGCCGAACAGGACCAGAACGTTTTTCATAAGGCCTATTTCCCCTTTTAAAAATCTACTATAAATGTATTCATAACAGTATATCACAGGGTCCGGCGTTCCTCAACGAAAATTAGGATGACAAAGCGGGTCTGTTATGGTAGAATTATCGTGTTTTATTCCGCTTATTTGTAGGCAGTTCGCACAACCGCGACCGCCGAAAACCCGCGGACCCACTTCTTTCCCGTAAAGGATGATTCACATTATGGCAGATAAAAAAGCGGCTCTCATGAGCCTTGTCAAGCAGCTCGAAGGCACCATGAACGCCGCCGGGCTGAAACCCGCCGACAAAGACGTCATCGCCTCCGATGAGACCATGGACGTCATCCGCTATGCCGGTGACGCGGGCGATGTACGCCTCGAGTACAAAGACGGCTCCCTCGAAGTCCTCGGCACCAGCGAAGAGGACGGCGCGTTCAAGAACCTCGGCACCCTCCTGTTCGAAGCGGAGAGCGAAGACTGGGGCGCGAAGGACATCCGTTCCGCCGCCAACGAAGTCGCTGAGACCGTCGCCGAGTTCTTCGGCACCACCTTCGTGACGGCCGGCTCCTCCGAGAAGGCCCAGCAGAAGCAGAAGAGCGGCGCGAAGGCAAACGAAAAGGCTCCGGCTCCCGCTCCGAAGAAGAAAAAGGCCAAGAAGTCCGACAGCTATGAGCCCGCGGACCTCATCTACCGTCTCGAGGCCATCTACCCCGACTACGCCGGCAAGGCCTTCGCCAACGAAGAAGAGTTCGGCACCTTCCTGCCGGAAGAGTACCTGCAGCAGAACCCGAAGATGATCGAAGACATCCTCCTCGACATCCGCATGGAAGACCGCCAGCAGTGCAAGAAGCTCTTCAAGACCTTCAACAACTACTATGACGACGGCGAAAAGGACACCCAGAGCCTCATCGCGGTCACCATCCTCGGCATGGGCGCCGCCAAAGAGGAAGGCCTCCTCACCGTCATCGAGAACTACGCGAGCGAGGACCTCATGAACATCGTCCGCAACGTCGCGAACTACCTGAACACCGGCGCCGGCAAGCGTGCCCTCAAGAAGTACGCCGACCCGAAGCCCTATAAAGAGAGCCTCAAAGAGCGCTGGGGCCGTCAGGGCCTCGAGAAGGCCAGCGGCCAGATGCTCGACAGCTCTTCCCTGAACCGGTAACGCGAAGTCCGCGCAAATCGCCAACAAGATAAAAAAATTGCCCTCTGACGAATCGTCAGAGGGCTTTTTTTGGTGTGAGCTGGCTCGGACCGCCATTTTGGCCTGGGGTCCCGGAGCGAAGCGGAGTGGGGTTCGGTTGGCGGGCCAAAATGGCGGCCGAGCAGCGAACCTCAATTACGCTTAGTACTCTCTGCCTTCCGGGAAGAACTCGGCGTGGACGGCGGAAACGGCGCGGTCGGCCATGTCCTGGTCGACGAGGACGGAGATCTTGATCTCGGATGTGGAGATCATCTCGATGTTGATGCCGGCGGAGTAGAGGGCATCGAACATGCGGGACGCGGTGCCGGGGTGGGTCTCCATGCCGGCGCCGACAATCGAGACCTTCGCGATGCTCTTGTCGACGATGACGTTGTCCTCTTCGATCTCGGGGAAGCACTCCATGATGCAGTCTCTCGCGAGTTCCGCATTGTCTTCCGCGACGGTGAAGGTGATGTCCTTGGTGCCGCGACGGCCCGAGGACTGCAGGATGATATCGACGTTGATTTTCTTCGCAGCAAGTTTCGAGAACAGGTTGAATGCGATGCCGGGCTTGTCTTCCAGTCTGAGGACGGAAAGGCGGGCGACATTGCTGTCTTTGGTGACGCCTCTGATGAGCATCTTCTCCATTTTGGTGACCTCCTTAACCATGGTACCGGGGATGGGATTGAGGCTGGAAAGGACTTCCAGTTCGACGTGGTATTTCTTCGCCATTTCGACGGAACGGTTGTTCAGGACCTGGGCGCCGAGGGTGGCGAGTTCCAGCATTTCGTCGTAGGTGATCTCTTTGAGTTTCTGGGCGTTCGGGATCTTCCGCGGGTCCGCGGTGTAGACGCCTTCGACATCGGTGAAGATCTGGCATTTGTCGGCGTGGAGCGCGGCTGCCAGAGCGACAGCGGAGGTATCGGAACCGCCGCGGCCGAGGGTCGTGATGTCGTCATATTTGTTGAGCCCCTGGAAGCCGGCCACAACGATGACCTTGTTCTTGTCGAGCTCGGAGTTGACGCGGTCGACGTCGATCTTCTTGATGCGGGCCATGGTGTACTGGGAGTTCGTCTTGAACCCAGCCTGCCAGCCAAGAAGGGAGATGACCGGGATGCGCAGCTTTTCGAGGGCCATGGCCAGGAGCGAGATGGAGATCTGCTCACCGGCGGACAGGAGCTGGTCCATTTCCCGGCGGGAATGCTTCGGGTTGATCTCTTCGGCTTTGGCGATGAGGTCGTCCGTGGTGTCGCCCTGGGCGGAGACGACGACGATGACGTCGTTGCCGTCGCGGTAGGTGTCCGCAACGATGCTCGCGACGTTCATGACGCGCTCTGCGTCAGCGACGGACGAACCGCCGAATTTCTGTACGATGAGTGCCATTGTGGTTTCGTTTCCTCCTTAGGTGGGGTCAGCAGCGGGCAACGCGGATGAACGACTTGAGCTTCGCGGAAGTCAGGCCGTCGATCTTCTCACGCACTTCGTTCTCGGTGAACTCCGAGGTGAGGAACGCGAGCTCCGTGTTGAAGGCGCCGCTTCGCGCCAGCAGATAGATGTCTCCGAAGGAGGAGCGGATCTCGTTCTGGGCAAGGTCCGGGTCCTCGACTTTGAGACGGATATAGTACCGGTTCGGGACTTCTCTGTAGTCCGCGACCAGGTCTTTGTTTTCTTCGTTCCAGCCGATCTTGCGGCGATTTGCGTCATGGTTCGCGCAGTCGACGATGTCACCGACGACGGCGGAGGCGGTGGCGAGTTTGCCGGCGCCCTGACCGTAGAAGACTACATCGCCCACGTTGTCACCGGACACGAGCGCGCCGTTGAACACGCCGTCGATGGCAGCGAGCTGGCTCTCCTTGGAGACGATGGCGGGGCTGACCACGATGTAGTAGCGGCCGTCGTCGAGTTTCTCCATGGTGGAGATGAGCTTGATGACGCATTCGCAGTTGCCGGCGTAGGCAACGTCTTCGAGGGTGATGTGGGTGATGCCCTCGGTGTGGACCTTTTCGGGGTCGATCCAGGAGTTGGAGGCGAGGGAGGACAGGATGCTGATCTTGCGGCAGGCGTCGATGCCCTCGACGTCCGCGGTCGGGTCCTTCTCGGCGTAGCCGTTGTCCTGGGCGATCTTCAGAGCTTCCTCGAAGGTGAGGTTCTCATAGATCATCTTGGTGAGGATGAAGTTCGTCGTGCCGTTCAGGATGCCGTTGATGGACTGGACTTCGTTGCCGGCCAGGCAGAAGATGAGGGGTCGGATGAGCGGGATGCCGCCGCCGACACTGGCCTCGAACATGTAGTTGACGTTGTGCTCCTTCGCGATGGCGAGGAGTTCGGAACCGCGAGTGGACACGAGCTCCTTGTTGGAGGTGACCACGTGCTTGCCGGCGGCAAGGCACTTCGCGGTGAAGTCGAAGGCCGGGTTGACACCGCCCATGGCCTCCGCGACGATCTTGACGGAGTCATCGTTCAGGATGTCGTTGAAGTCCTTCGTGAACTTCCCTTCGTTCGGGTCCCCGGGGAAGTCCCGGAGGTCCAGGATGTATTTGACTTCGAGGTCTTCCTCGGAAGTGCGCTCTTTGATGTAGGAATGCTTGGTGTTGATGATCTCTACGACGCCGGAACCGACGGTACCGTAACCCATGACAGCAACGTTCATGCTTCGTTTCCTCCAATTTCTGTATTGCAATTTTACTTTAATGCGTTGAATCGACGTTTATAATAGCATATCTTTCTACTGAAAAAAAGAATTTTTTGCGTGTCTTCGCGGATTTTGCGGAAACTGTTTGATTTTTCTGCGCCTCAAGGGTATACTCTTGTCGAAATTGACATCGACGACTTTTGGAGGTCTTATTATGATCCTGATTTCCCCCTCGCTCCTGTCCGCCGACTTCGGCGCCCTCGGTGCCGACGCGCAGCGCATGGAACAGGCCGGCGCCGACTGGCTGCACTACGACGTCATGGACGGTCATTTCGTCCCGAACATCTCCGTCGGCATCCCGGTGCTGAAGAGCCTGAAACGTTACGCGAGCGTCCCGCTGGATGTCCATCTGATGATCTCGGAGCCGCTGAAGTACATCGCCGATTTCGCGAAGGCCGGCGCCGACATCATCACGTTCCACGTCGAGTCCGACTCCGACCCGGTGGAGACCATCAAAGCCATCCGCGAGGCGGGCTGCAAGCCCTCCATCTCCGTCAAGCCCGGCACTCCGGCAGAGGCGATTTTCCCTTATTTAGAGCTCGTTGACATGGTCCTCGTCATGACGGTCGAACCCGGTTTCGGCGGCCAGTCCTTCATGGCGGACATGATGCCCAAAGCCCGTGCCATCCGCGATGAGATCACGAAGCGCGGCCTCGACGTCATGGTCGAAGTCGACGGCGGCATCTCCGAGAAAAACGCCGCCCTCTGCGCCGAGAACGGCATCGACGTCCTCGTCTCCGGCAGCACCATCTTCGGAGCCTCTGACGCTACCGCGATGATCGCCCTCATTCGCAAAAACGCAGAAGAAGCTTTTCGGGCCTGAGTTTTTGCCGTGAGCCCGTTCTTTTCACCTTGTGAAACGAGGCCAGGGGAGCAAAAAAGCTGTCCGGATGGCCCGCTGGGGGGAGCGGCGCAATGCTTTTTCAGCGCGCGGTGGTATGGCTTGGCAAGGGCCAGCAGGACCTTTTTTGCGGAACCCGATCAAAAAAGAACGGGCGAACAGTAATTTCAGAGCAAAAGTGTATCCGCACTTTTGCTCTTTTCTTTTTATAGGAGTTTTTGTATAATACTAAAAGTCAATTTTCCGGGAGGTCCTGTCATGCAAGCTTATTTTGACAACAGTGCGACGACGAAGCCGCTGCCTGAGGCAGTGGAGGCGGTCTCGCGCGCCATGACGGAGACCTGGGGCAACCCCTCCTCCCTGCACGTCATCGGAGACACCGCGAACGGGGAGCTCGAGAACGCGCGCCGGACGCTGGCGAGCGCCTTCGGCTGCAGGCAGCAGGAAGTGTACTTCACCGGCAGCGGCACGGAGAGCAACAACATCGCCGTGTTCGGCACCGTCGAAGCGCTGAAGCGCCGCGGCAACCGGATCGTGACGACCGCGGTCGAACACCCGAGCGTCGAGGGGTGCATGAAGCGCCTTGAGAACGAAGGCTTCGACGTCGTCCGGCTTCCGGTCGATAAAACCGGTCAAATCTCCGAAGAGGCGATCTACGAAGCGGTCAACGAGAAGACCATTCTCGTGAGTCTCATGCTCGTCAACAACGAAGTCGGGAGCATCATGCCTGTGAAGGCCGCCGCGAAGGCCCTGAAAAGGGCCGGTGCCCCGGGGCACGTCCACGTGGACGCGGTCCAGGGCTTCGGCAAGGTCCCCGTGGGGCCGAAAGCCCTCGGCGCGGACCTCATTTCGGTCAGCGGACACAAGGTCCACGGACCGAAAGGCGTCGGCGCTCTCTATGTGAAGAAGGGCACCCGCCTCGTGTCCCCGGTCCTCGGTGGAGGACAGGAGGACAACATTCGTCCCGGGACCCAGGGCACACCCGCTATCGCGGGTTTCGCGGCGGCCGTCGACACCGGCATTTTGCATGGCGACCTCTCGTCGTATATCGCCCACGTGACCGAAGTCCGGAACATCATCCGTGACGCCGTCCTCGCCACCGACATCGGCGCCATCAACTCGGGAGACGACGCGCTCCCCTACATCCTGAACCTGTCCCTCGAGGGCATCCCCTCCGAAGTCCTTCGGAACTACCTCTCGGAACAGGGCGTCTGCGTGTCCACCGGCTCGGCCTGCTCGAAGGGCCACCGGAGCACGGTCCTGACACAGATGGAACTTGAGCCCCGGCGCATCGACTCCGCCGTCCGGTTCAGTTTTTCCCATACCAACACCATCGAAGAAGCGCGGTACGCCGCAGAGGTCCTGACCCGCGCCGCAAACACACTCAGAAGAGGCTGACATGAAAGAAATCCTGCTCATCAAAAACGGAGAGCTGGCTCTGAAGGGGCTCAACCGCAGCACCTTTGAAGACATGCTCATCAAGAACCTGCGCCGGAAACTCTCCGGCATCCTGGAGTGCGACATCTCCAAGTCCCAGTCCACCATCTACGTCGTCCCCACCGAGGAAGACCCGGACATGGACGCTGCCGTCGAGGCGGTCTCCAAAGTCTTCGGCATCGCCCGGTTCTCCCGCGCCGTCGTGGCGCCGAAGAACATGCAGCAGATCATCGAGGTGTCCGGCAAGTACCTCAAAGATCAGCTCGCGGAAGTGAAGACCTTCAAGGTCGAGGCGAAGCGCGCCGACAAGAACTTCCCGCTGAAGAGCCCGGAGATCTCCCGGGAACTGGGCGGCTACCTGCTCAAGAACAACCCGCACCTCAAGGTGGATGTCCATGATCCGGACATCTGTGTCACCGTCGAAGTGCGTGAGAAATACGCCTACATCCACGGCACACAGCTCTTCGGCGCCGGCGGCATGCCCGTCGGCACGGCCGGCAGAGCGGCCATCCTGCTCTCCGGCGGCATCGACAGCCCCGTCGCCGCGTACATGATGGCGAAGCGCGGCGTGAACCTCGTCGGCATCCACTTCGCCTCCCCGCCCTACACGAGCCAGCGGGCCGAACAGAAGGTCCACGAACTGGCCTCCGAAGTGGCGGAATACGCGGGCCGCATCCCGCTCTTCGTGGTCCCCTTCACGGAGATCCAGGAGCACATCAAGGACGACTGCCCCGAAGAGTACTTCACGATCATCATGCGGCGATGCATGATGCGTGTGTCCGAAGCTATCGCCCGTCAGCAGAAGTGCGGCGCGCTCATCACCGGCGAGTCCCTCGGTCAGGTCGCGAGCCAGACCATGAACGCGCTCCAGTGCACCGACGCCGTCGCCCACCTGCCCATCTTCCGTCCGGCCATCGGCATGGACAAGGCCGAGATCATCGAGATCTCCCGGAAGATCGGCACCTTCGAGACCTCTATCGAGCCCTACGAAGACTGCTGCACGGTCTTCACACCGAAGCATCCGCGGCTCCGTCCGACCCTCGAAGAGGTCGAAAAAGCGGAGGCCGGCCTGACCGGTCTCGACGACATGGTGGCCCGCGCCGCCGAAGGGGCAAGATTAGTCGTCATTGACCCCGGCGCCTATTAAAGGTACAATAATATGAAAGACTTTTCCCCACTTTCGACTCTCGCGGAACGGGTCGTCCGGCAGCTGGAAGCCCGCGGTCAGACCGTGGCGCTGGCGGAGTCCTGCACCGGCGGGCTCCTCGCCAAGACCCTGACCGACGTGTCCGGCGCCTCCCACGTGTTCGAGTGCGGCGTCGTCGCCTACTCCGAGGCCATCAAGCAGAAGGTCCTCGGCGTGAAGGCCGAGACGCTCGCGGCGCACAGCGTGGTCAGCCCCCAGGTCGCTTTAGAGATGGCGCGGGGCGTGCGTGCCCTTGCCGGCGCGGACTTTGGCATCGGCATCACCGGTGTCGCCGGCCCCGGACCGGACGGAGACCACCCCGAGGGAGAAATCTACATCGCCCTTGTCAGCGAGAAGACCGACAACGTCGTCCTGCTCGAAGACCGAAGCGAGAACGAACGAACGAAACACCGCGTCCAGGCGGCGGAGACTGCGCTGACCATGCTGGACGCTCAGTTGTCAAACACACCGTAAATGGTTAGGAGACCGAATATGGAAAAGAAACCGCTCCAGGCGAAAAACGTTGTCAGTTTCGGCGACGGAAAACGCATTTCCCGGCCGCAGGAGGCCAAGAAACCGGTGGCAAAGGAGACCGCTCCCGTTGCCGAACCGGTCGAAGCTTCTGAGTCTGTCGTGAAAAAGGACGCTCAGAAGTTCATCAAAAAGGAAGCGACGGAGGCTGCTGCAGAGACTGCTGCGGAAGCTGCCGAGACGGTGACGACCGAGACAGAGAACGTCGTCTCCGAACCGGTCCCGCCCCGGAAAGCTCCGGAACCGGAGGCCATCGAAACCAAACCGCTCAACCTGCGTCAGGACCGCTACCTCGACGAAGAGCCCCAGGAACCTGACTGGGCCGACGAGGAAGACGAGTTCGATGATTATGAAGACGACGATGCATCACTTTCGACCATCGCCGAAGTGTTCATCCCGCTCCATGACGACACCACCGGTGCCATCGTCCGCAAGGGCCTGGTCATCGTGAGTATCATCGTCATCCTGTGCTGCATCGTGGCCATCGTCATGAAGCAGACCGCGACAGGAGCCGTCATCACCCCCGACATCACCGCGCTGACGGACGAGGCGTACATCGCCACCGCCGCGCTGTTACACCTATAAAGGAGGGAATGGAAATTGCCAGATAACAACAAGGACAACCTCTTCGAACAGTACGGTTTTTCCACCGAGAAGAGCAAGTCCGACGCGCCCGACTTCGGCGGGTTCATGTCCGGCACCCCCGTCCAGTTCGACGAGGAACCGGAAGTGGATACGGTGGAGGAGTACATCGCCCCCGCTGACGCCCCGGTCGAAGACACGGACCCCGACCTCAACTACATGGCGAACATGCAGAACATGTTCAAGAGCCTCGCTCAGGACACCACCGAACCGGAGGAGCCCGAAGCGCCGGCCGACGAATCCGACCCCGAACCCGAGCTTTCCAGCTACCTGTACGGTAAAGAAGGAGACGTTCCCGTCAAGTCTCAGACCGACTTACTGTCCTCTGAGACCCAACCCTTTCGCAGCGCCCCAACCGCAGAAGTTCCATCTGAAGACTTCCAAGCGGAAGAAAAAGGGGCTGCAACTGAATCCGGAACTGCTGGATCAGAGCAGCAGATGAGTAGTGATACTATGAGTAATTCCGAAACTCCCAAAAAGAAAAAGCCCGTCGAGAAAGGCGAAGAGTACTGGTCCTTCGTGGACTCCCTCCTCGACAACTTCGACGATACCAAGGCCGCTCCCCGTCCCCGGACCCCCGAGGACCGCGCCGAGCGTGCCGCGCGGACGCCCCGTGCCCCGAAAGTGACCGCAGAAGAGGCCGCGGCCGCCGTTGCGAAAGCGACCACGCCCACCTTCGAAGAGCCGGCTGTCTCCAGCACCCCGGCCTTCGAGAAAGACCTGCTGTCTGACTTCTCCCTGGGTGCCGGCTCCGCATCCCGCCGCGAAGAGCGCCGGGTGGAACGCGCCGAGCGCAAAGCCGCCGCGCCTGTGACCACCAAGGACTCCGCCGCCTCTGCCGAAGAGGCCAAGTCCTCCGGCGAAGCACCCGCTGCCGGCGGATACTTCATGCCCCGCGCCAAAGGCGAACAGGCGAAGAAAGCGCGCCGTGGCCTGAACCTGTCCGTCCACGATGTGGACGATACGGTCCTGCCGGTGGTGGAGCATACGGAAGCTCCTGTCGTGGAGGCTCCCGTTGTGGAGACGCCCGTCGTGGAGACTCCGGTTGCTGAGACCCCCGCGGTCGAGGCCACCCAGGTCTTCCAGCCGACGCCGGCCGACACGGTCGTCGTGCCGGAAGTGAGAGTCGAACCGGACCTTCCGGTCCTTCCCGACGTTCCCGAGATCCCGGACTTTGACGTGGAGGCTCCCGCTGTCGAAGCGGAAACCCCCGCTGTGGAAGCAGAAGCACCCGTCGAGACCGAGAACATGTTCTTCAAGCCGCGGAAAGCCGCTTCCGCTGTCGAAGAGGAGACCGAGTTCTTCGAGCCCGCTCCGGTCAACGAGGTCGCGGTCGAAGAAGAAGTCCACGTGGCCACGGACGCGAGCGATGTTCCCGCCGCGGAAACCGCAGCCGCCACAGCAGCCGCTGCCGCGGTCGCAGCCGATCCGGTCCTCTCCGACAAGAAGGCCGAGAAGCTGGCCGCGAAGGAAGCGAAAGCCGCTGAGAAGGCTGCCGCCAAAGAGGCGAAGCGCGCCGCGAAGGAAGCGAAAGCTGCTGAAAAGGCCGCTGCCAAAGAGGCGAAGGAAGCGGAGAAGCTCGCCGCCAAAGAAGCCAAAGAGGCGGAGAAGGAAGCCAAGGCTGCCGAAAAAGCCGCTGCCAAAGAAGCAGACGAAGTCGTCAAGCCCTGGGAGACCGACGAGCCGCACATGTCCCTCGAAGAGGCCCTGGGCGATGCACCGTCCGCCGACACTCCGGTCATCCACGAAGAGAAGACCACTCTCGGTGCCGCGCCGGCCGTCGCCGACTTTGACGCGAACGCCCGCAACGCCGAATTCGACGCCACATACGAAGAGCCGAAGAAGTCCGGCGGAGCCCTGCGCGTCATCCGCAACATCGTGGTCACGCTGGCCGCCCTTGCGATTGTGGCGTGTATCGCCGTCCTCGGCTACAACTACGCACAGACCCGCCTGAACGCCCGTCAGTTCGACCAGGCCGCCACCCTTCTCGCCGAAGGCAAGAACGCCAAAGACCTGACCGCGGTTCAGAAGAAATACCCGGACGTCACCTTCCCCGAGGACATGAACCCTGCCTTCGGCGAACTGTACGCCCAGAACCAGGACCTGGTCGGCTGGGTCTCTGTCCCCGGCACCGCCCTGAATTACCCCGTTGTCCAGACCGACAACGACAGTTTCTACCAGAACCACAACTTCAAGAAGGCCTCGAGCCCCTACGGCACCCCCTTCCTGAGCTATAAGAACGATGCTTCCGAACTGGACCTCAACAACGTCCTCTACGGCAAGAACGCCGAGAAGGCACCCCGTGTCTTCGGCGAACTCGAAGCCTACCGCAGCGCCGACTTCTTCAAAAAGAACCCGGTCATCCGGTACGACACGCTGTCCGAGTCCTACCAGTTCAAGGTCTACGGCGTGTTCCTCACGAACTCCGCCCCCGAGCAGGACAACGGCTACGTCTTCGACTACACCGTCCCGAACCTCGGCACGGTAGAGTCCTTCGCGGGCTACGTCGACCAGATCAACCAGCGTCGTCTCTATGACACCGGCGTGGACATCCTGTCCTCCGACAAGGTGCTCACTCTTTCCACCAGCGTCGACGACTTTGAAGGCGCCCGCCTCGTCGTGGTCGCCCGTCTCGTTCGTGAGGACGAAGGCAAGGGCATCGACGAGACTCTGGTGAAGAAGAATAAATCGCCCCGGTACCCCCAGGTCTGGTACGATGCAAACGGCAAAGAGAACCCCTACACCAGCTCTGACAACTGGATCCCGACCATTTCCTGAAAGGTGGCAAACATAGATGGACATTAAACTCATGTGCCTCGGCAATGAAGTCTCCTCCGCGATGGCGAAGGCTCAGAAATCCATTGAGAACGACTTCAAAGCCGTGTTTGACGGAGAGTTCAAATTCACGAACTACGGCTCCGAAAAAGAGTTCATTCAGGCGCTTTCCGGCGCCATCGAGACCGAGGACGTGCTCGTTCTCGCCTGCCAGCCCGAACTCTACACCGCGTTCAAGTCCTTCGTGGCCAACGCGTTCACCTTCAAGGCCCGCCCGGTGAAGGCCATCCAGCGCCTCATCCAGGAGAGTGCCCCGACCGTCTCCTCCGAGACCGTCCTGAACCACTCCCTCATCCCGGTCGACGCCGACGCCATCCTTTCCCAGGACGGCTTGTACTCCGGCTACGCGGTCAACGCGGATGACCAGATCCTGATCGTCCTGCCCCTCGACCCGTCCCGCATCGACTTCATCCTCGAAGACGGTCTGTTCCCGTACCTGCGTGACACCCTCGACATCGGCGAATTCGTCGACGACCCGCTGAAGGGCATCACCGGTGAGGCAGACGGCGTCGCGGTCGGTGCTGCTGCCGCAGCCCGTGCCGAAGAAGCCGCCGCGGTCGAAGAGAAACCCGCGGAACCCGTGAAGAAGAGTCCGTACGATGTGGACTACCTGAACGAAGTCATCGCCGGCCTGCGCGACAAGGGCCTCACGGTCGCCGTCGCCACCACGAAGACCGTCGACTTCTTAAAGAGCATCTCTGAGACCGTCAACATGGACCGGGTCATCTTCCTGAGCCCGTACACCTTCGCGAAGAACGACATGAAGGCTGACGAGTACGCGGTCAAACTGGCCAAGGGTGCCTTCGACACCAGCGAAGCCAGCCTCGGCGCCTCTCTGACCAAGGTCTACGCGAAGACTAACGAAGACGGCACGAAGAGCTACTACATGTACGCGAGCATCTCCGATGGCAAGACCGCCAACCAGGCGAAGATCAGAGCGAAGCCCGGCGATACACCGCCCCAGCTCATCTACAAATCCATCGAGGTGCTGTTCCGCATGATGGACCTCTGGTCCGGCACCGGCTACGCCGAGCCCCAGTACACTTCGGAAGCGGTCGTTGACGAAGACTTCGCCGCCGAGCACGCTCCCGTCGACGAAGAGGGCAGACCCATCAAAGACGCCGGCGACAAACGCAAGAGCACCCAGAAGACCGTAGCCACCGCGCTCATCGGTGCCTCTGCTGTCGGCTCCGCCGTCATCTCGCTCCTCGCGAACAACCTGTACTGATTTTTCAGCAACTGAATCGCCTTCGGGCATGACAAAAGCAGCTCATCGTGCGATGAGCTGCTTTTTTGACATCTACCGGAACAACGAACTGAAATCTACCGATGAGCCTGCTTGCTGCCCTGCCCTTGTAGGCGACATGCTCTGCCCCCCGGGGAAGGGGAAGCCAAAGAGCGTGGGAGAAAGCCACCTTCCCCTGTCCCCGGACCCCTACCCCTTCCGGCTTTCTCGCTGAGTTCACGCTAATTGTTGAAATATTAGGTTTTAGCGTTAGTTT
>Ga0256407_10006677_pt1 | contig 17715 bp, 17 predicted proteins | sample RumenRJG_04DNA_FD_193489 | JGI IMG/M metagenome (GOLD analysis project Ga0256407, IMG submission 193489) | Bovine rumen microbial communities from Lethbridge, Alberta, Canada - RJG_04 | ecosystem: Host-associated > Mammals > Digestive system > Stomach > Rumen | place: Canada: Alberta...
ACATTTTTATTAGCAATTGTACTATCTGTGGTGTTCTTGTTTGTGGCGGCTTGCTCTGATGGCGATGACACTACAAAGGCAGAGAAACCAAGAGAGGAAACAGGAAAGGGCATACAGGTGCAGAGAACTTCGAGTTTTACAGTGATAGATAGCATGAGGGTTGATACGATAAAAGTGGATATGGAATGACGATCCCTATATTCCAGAAAATGAAAAGGAAACAGCACCAGTGCTGGAACTGCTGAAGAATTGAGGGAGGTACATTATAATAATAGGGAAAAGATATGTTTGGAACAGTTTTATATTACCCAACGATAGACATAAAGGATGAAGATTGGTTAAAATACTACCTTTATAGGCTTTCCATGATATACACTTACCCCCACTGATTATCGATTGAGCTCAAGAAATGGGTGTTGCGAAACGTTAATTGGGATGGCTTTTGAAAGTGTGCCTACAATGTGCCTACAACTTTGAAACGTCTGGATATAAAAAGTCCCGTAAGTTGTTTACTTACAGGACTTTAACTTTTGGGTGCCCGGACGGACTCGAACCGTCGACATTCAGAACCACAATCTGACGCTCTAACCAACTGAACTACGGGCACCATGTGCGCTTCTTTTGGAAAGCGAGTGCAAAGGTACGGGAATTATTTGAGATTACCAAATAATTCCCGTGATTTTTTTCGTTTTATTTCTTTGCAGGTGCTGCAGGCGCTGTTTCCTTGGCGGGAGCGGCCTGTTTGGCATCTTTTGCAGGTGCTGCCTCCTGCTTGGTCTGACTAGCTCCGAAACCAGGCAGGTTGTTGGGGTTGGTCGTGCTTTGCTCGGTGGCAATATTCTCTAACACGCTCTGGTCTTGTGTTCCTGCTGAGGGGGCCACATAAGCGCAGATGACGCTGAGAACGACCATGGCAGCTGCGAGGCCCCATGTTGCTTTCTCGATGAAGTCTGTGGTCTTGCGGACACCCATAATCTGATTTGAAGCAGCGAAGTTGGATGAAAGGCCGCCTCCTTTTGACTCTTGAATCAGCACGATGCCGATCATCAGCAGTGCTGCAATCACAATGAAGATTACAAATAAGTTGTACATTTTCTTTATTATTTTTTATTGTTGTTTATAATCAATTTTTCCAAAAACCGGATTTGGTCTGCAAAGTAAGCATTTTTTTTTGGATAATTCAAATTTAATCGCTTAATAATTTCTAAAGCCTTGGAATATCGGCCTTGTTTGATGTAAATTTGTGCCAAAGTCTCCGTAAAATACTCTTCTTCGCCGTCTTTTTGCTCCAAATCGATGTCTGCGGCGATGCTGGGCAGGTATTCAGGAATTTCCTTGAGTTCTATTCTGCCGCCCTCCTGGTTGATGAAGTTGTCGATGAGCTCTTGTCCCTTCATCTGGGGTGCGGCTTCGTGCTGTTCGGTTTCATTCTCAACCTCGAGCAGGTAGGCCACATAGTCGACAGCGGCGTCGGCAGGTGTGGGTTTGCGCTTGGGCTTGTCGGCTGCCTCGGCGTCGGCAGGTAGTGAGTCGAGGAAGCTGTCGATGAGTGCTACGGTGCGCGACTCGCTCTGTGCGGGCTTACCGCCTTGTTTGTCGGCGGTGGTCGTGGTGTGCAGCTTATAGTGTGCGGCCTCGATCATCTGGAAGATGACGTTGCGGTCGGTGATGTAGATGGCGGCCCTGCGCAGTTCCTCGTCGAAGGTGGGGTCGTGGAGCAGGTAGAGATTCTGCAATAGCAGCAGGCGGGCGGTCTGGTAGTAGGGATAGAGAGCCAGGAGGGAACGCAGTTCGTAAAGCGTTTCCTTGTCCAGTAGTTCGGGATGCTTGATGAGATGGCTCAGTTCCATAGTTTTGTTTTTGTTTACCAGTTGGCTACAGTGGCATTGAAGATTTGGTCGACGATGTCTTTCACCATTTGCGTGACGAGCTCTTCCTGCACGCTGTTGAGCGACTGGGTGGTCTCGTAGCTGGCATTGGCGGAGAACTGCTGTTCGAAGTCTTGTTTATGGTCGACGTTGTTGGTGAAGCGCACGTTGACGGTCATCGACAGTTCGGTCATGGCAGAGTATCCTTCGCTGGACACCGACTTGTTGCGTTGTTCGTAGCGGGTAATCTCGCCCTCGATTTTCAGGTCGCCGTTGCGTTTGACCTGACTGAGACGGGTATGGTCGGCGAACTGGTCCTTCAGCATGTTGTTGAAGATGCTAGCCATGGGTCCCCAGACGTAGCTGGAACGTATGGGGAAGTCGACGATGGTGATGGTCTTGGTCTTCGTATAGTCGATGCTGGCTCCATTAAACGAGTAATGGGGCACGCAGCCGATGGCCGCCAGTAGGATGAGGGCCACGAGGCAGAGTCGCTTGATGTTATTTGTCGAGACCATATTGCTTGATTTTTCTGTAGAGTGTGCGGTCGGAGATGCCCAGCTCGGCGGCAGCTTTCTTGCGGTTGCTGTTGTTGCGCTCGAGGGCTTTCTCGATCATCTGTCTTCCGATGTCGCTGAGGTTGAGCGTCTCGGCCTCAGTCACTTCCTCTGCAATAGCCTCCTCGATGTTAGGCTCCTGCCTGTGGCTGCTGACGGTGGGCAGGTTTCCCGTGTCGATGGCTTGGATGGACTTGGTGAAGCCAGCGGCTCCGTTGAGGTCGCGCACCTCTTCCATCTGTTTCCTGAGGCTGGTGAGGTCGCGGCGCAGGTTGTCGACGTTGCCTCGCAACTCGTAAAGTATCTTGTAGAGCAGCTCGCGCTCGTTCTCGTAGGAGTGCGAACCGGCAGGGCCGATGGTGGCCAGCTGCATGCTCTCGGGGTCTTGGGGGATGAACTGCTTGAGTACCTCGGCGGTGATCTCGCGCTCGGTACTGAGGATGGACATCTGCTCAGTGATATTCTTCAGCTGTCTGACGTTTCCCGGCCACTTGTAGCTGAGCATGAGCATCTTAGCCTCTTCGGTGAGGGTAATCTTGGGCAGTTTGTATTTCTCGGCCATCTGCATGGCGAAGAGGCGGAAGAGCAACAGCACGTCGTTGCCGCGCTCACGCAGGGGCGGCATCTTGATGGGGATAGTGTTCAGACGGTAGTATAGGTCTTCGCGGAACCGTCCCTCGCTGATGGCCTTCTGCATGTTCACGTTGGTAGCAGCCACGATGCGCACATCGGTCTTCATCACCTGGGTGCCGCCCACACGGATATATTCGCCAGTCTCAAGGACGCGCAGCAGACGGGCCTGTGTGGCCAGTGGCAGCTCGCCCACCTCGTCGAGAAACAGGGTGCCTTTGTTGGCGATGCCGAAGTAGCCCTCGCTCTCACCGATGGCGCCTGTGAACGAGCCTTTCTCATGACCGAAGAGCTCGCTGTCGATGGTGCCCTGTGGAATGGAGCCGCAGTTGATGGCGAAGTATTTCTCGCGGCGGCGCGGTGAGTTGTCGTGAATGACACGCGGAATGATTTCCTTTCCTACACCGCTCTCGCCGATAATCAGCACGGAAAGGTCGGTCGGTGCCACCTGTAAGGCCACATCGAGCGCGCGATTCAATCCGTCACTGTTGCCGACGATATTATAGCGTTGTTTGATCTTCTGAAGTTCGGTTGTATTCATTGAGCTGACAAAATTACGCATTTTTTTTCTAATAGCTGCAACTTTGGCAGTTTTTTAACGGTATAGACGCTAAATTTCTGCTACAGCCTTGCTCAACCGTTCCAGAGCCTCTTGCAAAACGGCTCGTTGTGTGCCCACATTCATGCGCATGAATCCCTCGCCACCCATGCCGAACATCTCGCCATCGTTGAGTGCCAGGCGCGCCTGATTGACGAACAGATGGTTCAGTTCGTCGTGCCCCAGATGCAGCTGGCGACAGTCGAGCCACACCAGGAACGAGGCCTGCGGGCGCATGGGGCGGATGGCAGGAATATGTTTTTTGCAGTAATCCTCCACGAACTCGATGTTCTGTTCCACATAGCTGAGCATCTGCCGGCGCCACTCGTCGCCCTCGGGTGTGAAGGCGGCCATGGTGGCAATGGGGGCAAACAGCGTGGGATCGTTCAGCTCGTTGGCGGTCAGCCACGAGTAGAAACGGTCGCGCAGGCTGGAATTGGGCACAATGGCATAGCTGCTCACGATGCCTGCAATATTGAAAGTCTTCGATGGGGCACCGAAAGTGATGCTGCACTGGGCTGCCTCTTCCGATACCGACGCAAAAGGAATGTGGCGGTTGCCCCAGAGGGCCATGTCGCAATGAATCTCGTCGCTGATGACGATGATGTTGTGTTGGTGGCAGAAGCTGGCCAACCGCTGCAAGGTCTCGCGCGGCCAGACAATGCCTGCCGGATTGTGTGGGTTGGAGAGAATGAGCATGCGGCACTTCTCGTCGCACACCTGCTCCAGGTTGTCGAAGTCCATCTCGTAGGCGAGCTGGGGCCCGTCCATGCGTTTCAGGGGATTCATCACTACCTGACGGCCGTTGCCTTCGGGTGTAAGCCGGAAGGGATGATAGACGGGCGGCTGGATGATGACCTTCTCGTCGGCTTTCAGGAACACATTAACAGCCATGCCAATGCCTTTCACGATGCCGGGGATGTAGGTGAGCCACTCTTCCTTCACATCCCACTGGTGGCGGTCGTGAATCCACTCCCTGACGGATGTCCACAACTGAGGGGGCACAACCGTGTAGCCAAACAGTGAGTGCTCCATGCGCCGGCGCAGGGCATTGGTGATGAACGGCGGAGTCTCAAAATCCATGTCGGCCACCCATAGGGGCAGTAGGTCGGCGCGTCCGTAGCGCTCTTCCAGTACGCAGTGTTTCAGGTCGCCCGATCCAGAGCGGTCTATAGGCGTGTCAAAGTGATATGTGCTCATCGTTTTATTGCTTCTGTCATTATGATGTTTATTCGAGAGCCTGCCTGATATCATCGAACAAGTCGTCGACATCTTCCAGTCCGATGGACAGACGGATGGTGGTCGTTTTGACATCCATGGCTTGTAGTTCGCTCTCGTTGAAGTTTCCGAAAATGGTGCTGGCGGGGTGGATGGCCAGTGTCTTGTTGTCGAACAAGTTGGTGGCGCGCCTGATGAGTCTCAGCCGGTTGATGAACTCGAAGCAGGCCTCTTGCGAGGGCAGGTCGATGGTCATCATGGCTCCGGCTGTAGGTCCGAACTGACGGACGGCCAGCTGGTGGTAGGGATTGTCCTCCAGTCCCACGTAGTTCACTGTCAGTTGGCCGCTCAGTGTTTGCAGTCTTGTAGCCAGTTGCAGAGCGTTGGTGGCCTGTACGCGATAGCGGGCATTGAGTGTTTCCAGTCCGAGGGTCTGCATATAAGCCACCTGCGGGGTCATGTAAGCACCCAGATTGAACAACAGCTCAAACTTCACTCGGTCGTTAAAGCCTGCTGTAGTGCCATAGTCGATAATGAGCCCGCCCAGCGATGTGGCTCCGCCCGACAGATATTTGGTGCTGGAAACCACTTCAATATCTACGCCCAGTGCGTGCAGGCGGGTCTCGGTGAAAGGAATGATGGTCGAGTCGGCTACCAGTGGCAGTCCCTTGCTGTGTGCCGTCTGTGCCAGCATACTGAGGTCGGCCACCTCCAGCTGTGGGTTCGTCATGATTTCCAGGAAGATGCAGCAGGTGTTCTCGTCAATGTTGTTGCTTACCTCGTCGAGGTTGGTGAGGTCGCACAGGCGTGCCTCCACGCCAAATCGTCCTAGTGTGTTGGTGAGCAGTCCCAGTGTGTTTCCGAACAAATGTCTTGAAGTAACAATATTCTTGCCCGCTCCAGACAGTGCCATGAGCGTGTTGCTGATGGCGGCCATGCCCGAGTTGAGGGCGGTAACGTTGGCGGCACCAGTGAGAGTCTTTACCTTTTGTTCCAGATAGGTGACGGTGGGATTTTCCACGCGCGAGTAGTCGGGAGCGTCAATGCGGTTGGTGAAGGCGTCGGCCATCACCTTGGCATCGTCGAACTCGAAGGCAACGGCATTGTAAACAGGCATCGACAGGGCATCGTAGGCGTCGCGTCGGGCATATTTTGTGTGAATAGCTTGAGTTTGTCTTTTCATCGTCTTTTTTAGTTTTTTTGTTTCAATATTTCGTGATAGCTGATTTGTCGTCAGTTGTTTTTGTTCAGCTTGATGAGCAGCAGTCCGATGCCTGTCCAGATGAGTTCGCGCAGCCGCACGATCAGGGCCACAAAGATGCCGGCGCTGGCTGTCATTCCCAGTCCGCCCACCGACATGAGAAATCCGCCCTCACGACCGCCCAGCTGCAGGGGCATGAAGAACAGCATGTTGGCAAACAGAGATGTGAAAGCCAGGATGAGAATACACTGCACGTAGTTGACGCTAGGCATGAGAACCAGCAAGATGAAGAACACCTCCAATGCCGACAGGATGCGGCAGAGCAGTTCCAGCAGCACGGCGGAAACGAACGTCTTGGGATTCTGCTTGTGCAGTGCCGCTATTTGCTGGTCGATGGTGTCGAGTTGCTCGCGGTGTTGTTCAATGAAAGGCTTGGCCCATCTTTTAATGAAGGGCAAGTGGCGCAACAGGTTCATGGCTCTGACGGCCAGTCCCTTGCGGTAGCCGGCAATGAAGAACCATAGTCCCAGCACGCAGAAGGCGCCCGTGGCCGTGAGCAAGATGGTCATGAAGAAACTGACGTGCTGCGTAAAAATAAAAAGGAATATGCTGAGGAACCAGAACCAGAAATGGCTGAAAATGTGGGTCATGGCATAAAGGATGACCGACGACGAGGCACGCTCAGTACCTATCTTCGGAGCCAGTTCCATGATGCGGTAAGGCTCGCCACCCATCAGTCCGCCGGGGGTGGCATAGTTGAGCGCAAACCCCGAGATGGTTATCTTATAGAGCCACCAGAAGGAGAAGGGGGCTGGCTGTTGGGTGTTGGGTGTTGGGTGATGGGTGTTGGGTGATGGGTGTTGGGTGTTGATGGCTTGCGGAGTGGGGGGTACTTGGCTTTTGATGATGATGTACCATGCCGCAGTATTCAGCACGTAGAGGACGCCCCATAGGGCTACGACGGCAAAAAACCAGTAGCCTGCATGGCGAAGTCCTCTCCACACTTCATTGAAGTCGAGTTGGGTGACCATCACAGCCAACAAGACTATACCGAAGATAAAGAAACCGTTCTGGTATTTCTTGTTCATTCAGCTTTTTCGGCTTTCTTGGGTGTGTTGGCAGGGTTGAACTTAGGAACGGCAAACCTCACTTTCTCGCCCTCGTCACGTTTTTCGTGATAGAGCTTCTTCAGTGGGTTGGCCAGCGGTTCGTCGTAGTTGACGCGGTTACGGTAGATGTCGATAGCGGTGAAGATGGCATGGCGGAACGAAGTCTCGTCGGCCACTCCCTTGCCGGCAATGTCGTAGGCGGTGCCGTGGTCGGGCGAGGTGCGCACGATGGGCAGTCCGGCGGTGAAGTTGACTCCCTCGTCGGCGACGATGGTCTTGAAGGGGGCCAGTCCCTGGTCGTGATACATGGCCAGCACGCCGTCGAAGGCGGTATAGGTGCCGCTGCCGAAGAAACCGTCGGCAGGGTAGGGGCCATAGGCGTTGATGCCCTTCTGGGCCAGTTCGTTGATGGCGGGTGTGATGACGTCAATCTCCTCGGTACCTAGCACGCCATTGTCGCCGGCATGCGGATTGAGTGCGAGTACGGCAATGCGTGGTTTCGAGATGCGCAGGTCGCGGCGCAGGGTGCGGTCGAAGATGGTCGCCTTCTCAATGATGGCCTCCTTAGTGATGGCCTGTGCCACGTTTCTGATGGGCAGATGGGTGGTGACGAGCGCCACGCGCAGGTAGTCGTTCATCAGAATCATCAGGGCTTTCTGTCCGTCGCCCACACGGTCTTCCAAATACTCGGTGTGTCCGCAGAACCTGAAGGTGTCGCACTGGATGTTGTCTTTGTTAATCGGTCCGGTCACCAGTACGTCGAACAGTCCCTTCCGATAGTCGGCCATAGCACGCTCCAAGGCTTTCAGCGCGGCCATGCCGGCCTCTTTCGAGGGCGTTCCAATCTCCACTTTCACCTCCTCGTCGAAGGTGGTGAGTAGGTTCACCCGGTCGTCGCGGGCATCCTCGGCCTTGTTGATAATCGAGAAGGTAGCCTCCAGGTTGAGCATCTTGCGGTGATAGGCGGCCACCTTGGGCGAGCCATAAATAATAGGTGTGCAAAGCTCCAGCATCTCGGGGGCGGCAAAGGTCTTGAAAATCACTTCATATCCTACGCCGTTTGTATCTCCGTGCGTGATAGCCACGCGTATCTTTCTGTTTTCCATTTCTGATTGTTTTTATAAAAGAGGGGTGATATATAGTGGTATGAATGATCATGTGGTGGCAGTCGACTGGCGGGCCGTTGAGAGCAGTCCGCAGGCGGCAAAGATGTCTTGTCCGCGGCTGGCACGGATGGTGGTGAACACACCGTGGGCGGTCAGGTAGTCGCGCATCACCTCCATGCGCTTCTCGTCGGAGGCGGGCAGACTGACGCTGGGTATCTCGTGGAAGCGTATCAGGTTGACGCGGCACTCCAGTCCCTCCAGCAGTTTCACCATCTCGCGGGCATGCATGGTGGAGTCGTTCATGCCGCCGAAGCAGATATACTCGAACGAGCAGCGGCGCTGGTGAGTGAAATCATATTGCTTCAGCAGGGCCACCACGTCCTCTATTCTCATTGCCTTCTCGGCCGGCATCAGCTGTTCGCGCTGTTCGTGGATGGGAGAGTGCATGCTGATGGCCACATGGCATTCGCTCTCGTCGAGATAGCGTTTCAGCTTGTTCTTCACGCCCACGCTGCTCACGGTGATGCGCTTCGGGCTCCAGGCGTAGGCATAGTCGGCCGTCAGTATCTGCGTGGCCTTCAGTACGTTGTCCAGGTTGTCCATGGGCTCACCTTGTCCCATGAACACGATGTTCGTCAGCCGCTCACGCTCAGGCAGTGCATAAATCTGGTTCAGGATGTCGGCCACGGTCAGGTCGCCCTGCCATCCCTGCTTGCCCGTTTGGCAGAACAGACAGTTCATTTTGCATCCCACCTGGCACGAGACGCACAGTGTGGCGCGCTCTTTGTCGGGGATGAACACCGTCTCGACAAATCTCTGCGCGGGAGATGTGGTACGCACAGGGAACAGATATTTAATGGTGCCGTCTTTCGAACGTTGGCAGTCGATAGGGTCCATGCAGCCAATCTCGTAGTGTTCCTTCAGCCGTTCGCGGTTGTTTTTCGAGATATTAGTCATCTCGTCGATGCTCCTCACGTGCTGGGTGTAGAGCCATTTCGCTATCTGTCCGCCTGTGAAAGCGGGCATTCCCAATCCCCTCGCGACCTCTTTCAGCTCGGTCTGCGAGAGTCCTAACAGTGGTTTCTTTCCATTCTCCATCGTTCCGAAATGGCTATTTGGGTGCAAAGTTACGATTAAGCGAGCAAAAAACCAAATTTTTATTTGAGTTATTTCGAGCGTGAGTAAGTTCGGCGAAGCCAGAGTTACGATTAAGCGAGCAAAAAACCAAATTTTGGAGCAGCGAATGCAAAGAAATGCTTGCATTTCGTTTGTTGAGTCGCGACAAAATTGACCTTTGGGCAAATTTATTTGAGTTATTTCGAGTGTGAGTAGCTTCAGCGAAGCTGGAGTTACGAAAAGTCGAGAGCAATGCGTGATTTGGTTCTAATACCGATAAAATCCTCTGAAAACTTGTTTTTCTTTTTCCCCGAGTGGCAAGTAAGTTCGATGCTTGAATTGCACAAAGTTATGCAAAGTTAAAAACATGCAAATTTAGTACATATTATTCTTAATGTGTGCTAAATTACAAAAGGGTGTCTCGAGTTTTGGGACACCCTCTTATCTATATTTGCAAGCAAGATTGCGAAAGCGGACTATGCCGAGCGCAGAAAAGTAAAACGTAGTTTAACAAAAACATCAAGGTTATGGAAACAAAGAAACTGTATTTTATGGATTGCCACTTGGCTGGCAGAATGTATCACGATGCCGATGAGGTGTGGGAAGACCTGAAAGTTGGTACCATCTTGAGGTTGGAGCGTGACAAGGACAACCGTCATGATCTGAATGCTGTGATGGTAGTCTATGAGAAGGATGGCGAGGAGTATAAGATTGGTTACATTCCTCGTGGTGAGAATGAGACTTTGGCCATCTTCCTTGAAATGGGCTGGTCGAACATCTTCGAATGCCGCATCTGTAAAATCAACGAAGAGGCGCACCCAGAGAGGCAGGTACACCTAACGATAAAGATTAAGCGAAATTCTAATAATTGAATGTCATGGCACAACTATATACAATAAAATGTCCCAAATGTGGGAAGATTTTCAGTGTCGCAAAGGGAGTTCTTATGAGTTGGGATTTCTCCAAACCTATCCCAGATTCAGCTAAGGATGAAACACCTTTTAATTGTCCTGATTGTAATCATTCTATGTGCGTTCTAGATAATGGTTTTCATGATAACGTAGTAGATGTTGTGTATGCAGATTGAAATAGCATTTTATGGATATTGAGAGATTGCGTAACTTTATTGCTCGCTGTGAATGGACGTTTGCAAAGACGATGCCATTTGCACCACATGAGTATATCGTGAAAGAAAGATGTCCGCTGACGACGGAGGAATTCGAGTATTTCGTCAATATGCAGCGCGAGCATGGTGTGAAGGAACGCTGGGGGAAGTACAACAATCCCTACCTCTACGTTGATGACTACAAGTATTGGACGATGGGCGCACCGCTGGAGGAAACAACGGTGATAAATCGTGCTAAGGCGAGTGCAGTCAACGATGTACACATCGTTTAAATACGGGTATGAAGAACTGAAGAAGTTAATTGAGAAAATGATATATGGCAAAGAAGAAAAGCAAATATTTGGGTGTCGAGCCGATGACAGATAAAGAATTCGAGGTTCTGACAAGAGAAATTGCTGGTCCACGGGTAGATTTCCACGAGCCTCAATGCGACCCTCGCTACACAGAGAGACATGATAACCCAACGCCAAGTGGAGGTGACTATTCTGTTGCCTTTTACTATGATGAGGATCATAATCCTTGCACTCGCGAGGTGGCATGGTACATTAATATCGTCGAGTATACTGCTTGTGGTGCGAGAATCAATGAGCATTATGGAATGACTGACAGGGCATCTTGCAAGGATTCATAAAAAAGTTGAAAAGAAAACCAACTCGTTCACATAATTCGTATTTTTTTGGTACTTTTGCGAAGAAAACTATAATCCTAAAGAATAATGTAAATGCAGACAATACGAATACAGCAGAATGGCGATGTATATTCCTGCGACATAGACATTAGTAAGAAGGAATGGCTGGAGCTTTTGCAGGATAAAGGTATGCCTGATGAATATAGGGATGCCTTACTGCGATTCTATTATATGCCTGGACATAGAGGAACATGTACTGCCGTGAGTAATGAGATTGGAGGAGATGCCCAGTCGCTCAATTTCTATATTACAAAGATTGGGCAGTTGGTTCAGAAGAAACTGAATAGGTTCCAAATCGTTCGCCCCAGTGGAAAACCCTGTTTTTGGATTGTACCCATGAGTAAAGGCAAAAAACTGCCTAAGAGCAGTGATGGGACTTTCGAATGGTTGTTAAGAACAGAGTTGGTAGAAGCGATTCATGACTACCTATATTGGTATTTGGTTGAAAAATACAAGAAGGTTAGAAAAGATATTCCTTTGGATGGTGAGAAGTACGACGAAATCTACAAATGGAAGCTGTTAACAGCGAGTGAAGGAAAGACTCCGTTTGAAGTAGTTGCTAATCACGTGGCTCATTCAAGTAAACCAGAGTTGGGAGGCTTCACCAATCTGATAGATGCAGTAAGAGACAACAAGGCCTTGAAATATTTGGTTGAAACGAAACCGTCCGAGTTGGAAATTGTTCTGAACCGTCTTGCTGATGAATCGGTTGAACTGAATAAAAGATTGCTGGAATTCAAAACTGAAATGGCAGCATTGCTCCCCTCAACAGGTTATAACAGCAAAGCTAATGATGAGCGAACGGCATCAACAATTCTGACATGCTTGAACCCTGATAAATACACCATCTACAAATATGATGTTTACAGGATGTTCTGTAAATACCTTGGCGTATCATATAAACCTTCAGGCCAATGCTTCGAGCATTTTTTGGAGTTGTTGGCACCGCTATGTGAAATTACAAAGAATGATGAACAGGTACAGCAATTGGTTGCTTCATCATTGGAGGGTAAAAGGAAAAGTGACCTGCTATTGGCACAGGATGTGCTTTGGGTACTGTTCAGTGAGTTTCCTCAGGAACTTGGCTACCTTCAACCTTTACTTTGGCGAAAGAAAAAACGTGTTTGGCTATGGGGTGGCAATACTACTATAACAGAGCAGAAATCCCTTGGTTGTGGGTCTTCAACAAACAGCATCAAGGATTTCAGGCCATATACATCTGCTGATTCGCTGAAGAAAGCGTTATTATCTGATAAACCAGACATTGGCAACAGACTACCTGATGCCTATTGGAAATTTATGAGAGAAGTGTCAGCAGATGATATAGTCGTGGCATTTGAGACCAAAAAGGAGAATGGCAAACAGTATCATCTGCTTTATGGCTGGGGAACTTTTACTACTGATATCTATTATGATGAAGGAGGTGACAATCCTATACGTAGGGAAGTTGAGTGGCATTTGCCCTTCCTTGATGTGCCGATAGAAGACAGGACGATGGGAGATAGTTTATTCTTCCAAGGCACAACGGAAAAGCAAGCGAATAGAATTATTGAATTGTTGAACATTAACTCAGAGAAGAAAATGGAGTCGAAATATCAGAAGTATATTGACCTGCTGGAAACAAATAAGAACCTAATTCTTACAGGTGCACCAGGAACGGGTAAAACTTATATGGCAAAGGCTATAGCACAAGAAATAGGTGCCAAGGTGGGATTCGTCCAGTTCCATCCTTCCTATGATTATACAGATTTTGTTGAGGGACTGCGGCCACAAAGCAATGATAATGATAATATTTGGTTTGAACGCAAAGATGGGGCGTTTAAGGATTTTTGCAAGAGTGTATTGCTTTCGCCGAATTCTTTCGAGCCAAAGAAAAATGCCGTCTTAACCGATTCTGTCTCTGAAGCTTTGCAACTATTTAAAAATGATATAAAGAAGCAGGGAGGGATAGATATAAAGAGTTTTAGAAGCACCACATTATTAAAAGTTATTTTAAATGATAATAATAATATAGCTGTGGCTCACATTTCAAATCCTTGGAGTGTATCTGATGACAAGATGCTGGACTATTTGCAGAATAAAATTTGCCACGAGAAAGATACATATACAAAGACGATAGGAGACTATATATTAGATCACTATTATATTAATGAAAATAATAGTGACAATAAAAATGTGGAACGGCTGAAACTTAATCATCCTGATATTATTCCTTCTGATGAAATTGATACTTTTCAATCAATAGCTAATAAGAATAAGGATAATAGTAACATAAAACCTTATATTTTTATCATCGACGAAATTAATCGAGGTGAAATATCAAAGATATTTGGCGAACTATTCTTCTCTATTGATCCTGGCTATCGAGGTGAGAAAGGAAGAGTGAACACCCAATACCAGAATATAATAGAAGATGGTGATATGTTCAAGGACGGTTTCTATGTTCCTGAGAATGTCTATATTATTGGCACCATGAACGATATCGACCGTAGTGTGGAGAGTATGGACTTTGCTATGCGTCGCCGATTTGCATGGGTAGAAGTGACGGCAGAGGAAAGCTATACGAATATGATAGAGAATGATCCCGAGTTTGCTATTGTCAAAGATGAAATAAAGGTAAGGATGTTCAATCTTAACAAGGCTATTGCTGAGACAGAAGGCTTGGACGAGGCTTATCAGATCGGTGCGGCCTACTTTAGAAAATACCTCGACTATCAGTACAAAGCGAATCCATTCGATTGTTTATGGGAGAACCATTTAAAGGGTTTGCTTTTTGAGTATCTGCGTGGCAATCGTAGGGCAAAAGAATTATTAGAGAAGTTGCACAAAGCATATAACAAGACGAGCATAGATGAGTAGTCTGCCCATACAAACGAGGGATAACTCTGAACGACATTTGTCAGAGGTGGAGCTTTGCCATCTTGATACATTGCAAAAACTGGCAGAACCAACTATCTCAGACTTATGTCTTGAAGAGCATCCCAATTTGTTGATATTCCCACAAGACTTGGATGTCTATGGGGATAAGATAGGCGATGCTCATCTCTTTGAGGTCAAGGGTGATAAGATTACTACTGGCAACATCATGGGATTCATTGGCTGTGGTGATACCAAGATTAGCATCTGTTCACGCTTCGCACAAGATAAAAACGACTATTTCCTGCATTATATGCTGCGAAAAGTCTTTGCCGTCAATCTGTTTGACTTGCAGTTTAATTCTGATGAAGAAAGCATCTTCGACCTTCTCATTTATCTGTTCCCTGCTTTTCTGAAACGAGCCATGCAACAGGGCATGTATAGGGAGTACCAGACACGAGAGTATAATGATGCTAATGTTAAGGGAAGGATTGATGTATCTCGCCATATCAGACGGAACATTCCTTTTGCCGGCAGTATAGCCTATACCACTCGCGAGTATGCACAAGACAACCACCTTACCCAGTTGATTCGTCATACCATCGAATATATATCGCGTCACAAATATTCAGGGAATATCCTTCAGAATGATGAGGACACGTCAGATGCTATCAAAGCAATCTGCCAAGCCACAGGATCGTATAATCGCAATGAACGGCAGAAAGTGATGAATCAGAATCTTCGTCCTATAAGCCACCCTTATTATGGTGAATATCGTCCACTACAGCAACTCTGCCTCCAGATACTTCGCCAAGAGGAGATGAAATACGGACGCGATGATGATGAGATTTATGGTGTATTGTTTGATGGTGCTTGGTTGTGGGAAGAATATCTGAATACATTCCTTTCAGACATTGGCTTTGAGCATCCAAGAAACAAAGAAGGCATAGGCCATAAGAGTTTGTTTAAGGATGGAACTGGTTGGTGTTATCCAGATTTCCTGAGTCCGCAGATAGTGCTCGATGCTAAATACAAATGGTATGACGATTGGAACAAAGTGCAGACAAAAGATTTGTATCAGGTCATTTCATATTTGCATGTCCTTGATTTGAAAAAGGGTGGATTTGTCGTGCCTGTAGATTGGAACTCCATGAGATTTCCGACAAAAACACTTAAAGGCATGGGAGGTGACATGTCTATTTATGGTATGAATGTTGGATATAAAGCAGAGTCATTTGAAGATTACAATTTCAAAATGGCTCTCTCAGAACAAATGATTATTGATAAATTGGAAATCGATAAAATCAAAGAAGTGATATGACAGACAGAATAGAAGATCTACGTTATTAATGACAGGGATAGAAGAATGATTAAAATAATAAAACAATGAATAGATAGTTTGTGCATTATGAAATACTACTTCCCATTTGGTGAAACGGTAAACCCGTTAGTGCAGCAAGATAGGACGCCGAAGAAAGTGTTCATACTTGGAGTTTATGCGAGTGCAGTTCACGCACGATGGACGAAACCTGGCCAAATAAGACCTGTATGTACGGCGTTGGCTGTTGCCAGTGAGCCTCGAATATTCTGGGATGGTAATCCTATGGAGGCTGCAGAGATTATTAGCAGAATCAAAATTCCTAAGGATTTGGGAACGTTAGAACCTGCTGATGAGAGGTTTAATGGTCCTTCAGCAAAGGTGCTCGATGAGCATATTTTGGCTCCATTGGGGTTTGCTCGTAGGGATGCATGGCTCTGCGATTTGCTGCCTGAAACAAGGCTGAACAAGGGTCAAGCTGATGCCATTAAAAGAGAATACGATACGGTTAGAAAAGAATATGGTTTGAATGAAGTGACAATTCCTAAGCGCCCAAGTAGATTCTGCGATAGCAAACGCTGTGAAGAAATCGTTGCTGAATTGGAAGAATCGAAAGCAGAGCTGTTAGTGTTACTGGGTGATATTCCTATCAAACAATTCCTCAATGTCGTTGCTAATGTGAAATACAAATCATTGCAGGATTATAAAGAACGTTATGGTTATGGCATTTCTACGGATGTAACAATTGATGGCAGACATATTAAGATTCTGCCTTTGGCCCATCCTCGTCAGATTGGAGGCCTTGGTTCTCATTGTAGCGAATGGTATTCAGTCCATCAAGAATGGGAATTACATAGACATTAATAATGTAATGCATGTGGTAATATGAAGCCAGCTAAGATTTTCCAACAGTATATTTGGATTGTAAATACGCTGCGGCAATACAAGAAGTTGTCGCTCGAACAGCTTAACGAGCTATGGGTGAAAGACGAGGTGATTGGAGGTGAATCACTGAACCGCAAATCGTTCCTGCGACATAAGGATGCTATTCTCAATATGTTTGGCATCATCATTGAGTGCGACCTGGAGCACGGCTACAAGTACTTTATCAGCAATCCGGAGGTGATAAATGATGACACGATAGAAGGCTGGATGCTTTCTACACTCACAGTTAATACAGTTCTTTCCGACAGCATTTCGCTCAGAAACCGAATCCTTCTGGAGAATGTTCCGGCAGGAGAGCAATACCTACAGACCATCATCCTGGCCCTCAAAACGAACAGGCGGCTGGCGATTACCTACCAGCGATTCGGGCATGATGGCTACGAAACGACATTGTCGCCATACGCCTTGAAGCTGTTCCACCAGCGTTGGTATATTCTGGCTTATACCGGCAGACATATAGCGACATACGCGCTCGACAGGATGCTGTCTGTAGAAATCACAGACGAAGTGTTTGAAATGCCAGAAGACTTCTCGCCAGAGGACTACTATGCGGAGTATTATGGCATCACGGCAGACGATACGCCGATGGCTCATGTGGTGATCAGAGCGTATGGCAACGTGCCTAACTATCTGCGAACGCTGCCTTTGCATGTCTCACAAAAAGAGATTGGTCATACTGATGAACATACAGATTTTTCTTACAACATCAGACCTTCTGTCGATTTTGTACTTGCACTGATGTCTTATAATGACGGATTGGAGGTGCTTGAGCCAAAAGAGTTGCGTCAGCAGATTCATAATATCTTCCAGGCATCACTCAATAGATATTCAATAGATAGCTGATGTTTGTTCTTCAAGCAATCTGAGAGGAAACAGACTTAATGAGTCGTGTGAATGTGTTTGACACTGACGGATGAGAACTAATGGCAAGGGTAGAGAATGGTTCCTGCAGCCTTTCAGACTCATGCAAAAGAGTTTCCGGCACAAAGACACTCTGTTTCAGGCATAAAAAAGCGGCGCTTCAGGTACAAAGACAGAGTGTTTTTGTTGTTAAAACAAAACTGTTCATTAGACCGGAAAGGTGCCTCCATGCATGCACATTTTCAATTAATGCCTGATTAGGTTGCAATTAATCGACTAATTAGGTTCTAATTAATGCCTAATTAGCATGCAATTAATGCCTAATTACAACGTAATTAATGCCTAATTGGAGTGTAATTAATGCCTAATTGGAAATACGATGTATGGTCTTGTGACTTTTCCTGATTTCACTAGACACTTTTTCTCTTCATTAGCTGAAATAGTAGACGGATGTTTTTTTGTCGTACTGCCCCAATAGACACAAGCGAAAAAGCTGTGCTGTTTTTGTTGACACTTCT